>Ga0164296_1000765_pt1 | contig 36659 bp, 36 predicted proteins | sample GEODES057metaG_FD_113533 | JGI IMG/M metagenome (GOLD analysis project Ga0164296, IMG submission 113533) | Dystrophic lake water microbial communities from Trout Bog Lake, Wisconsin, USA - GEODES057 metaG | ecosystem: Environmental > Aquatic > Freshwater > Lake | place: USA: Trout Bog Lake...
CTCGTCGCCGGCGCCCAGGGCGTCATCGGCCGCGCCGCAGCCACTCGCCTCGCTGCTCGACCCGATACCCAAGTGCTGGGGCTGTCGCGACGGACCGAGCCGTCCATCCCGAACGTCGAGGCGGTCTCAGTCGACCTGCTCGACCCCGGACAGGTCCGGGACCGCCTCGGCGGCATCCGCGACGTCACCCACATCATGTTCGGCGCCTACATCGAAAAGCAGACCGCCGCCGAGAAGAGCACGGTCAACGTCGCGATCCTGCGCAACCTGCTCGACGTCATTGAGGAGACCTCACCGGGCCTGCGCCACGTCACGTTCTACCAGGGCGGCAAGGCCTACGGCGCCGATCTCGGCCCGTTCAAGACGCCCGCCCGCGAAGATGACCCACGCCTGATGCCGCCGAACTTCTACTACGACCAGGAGGATCTCCTGCGGAAGCGCCAGGAGGGCAAGGATTGGTCGTTCACTGCCCTTCGGCCAGAGGCGGTCTGCGGCTTCGCGGTCGGTAACCCGATGAACCTGCTGACGGTGATTGCCGTCTATGCGGCCATCTCGAAGGAACTCGGCATCCCGCTTCGCTTCCCGGGGACCGAGGCCGCCTACCGGGCGCTCTACCAGGTCAGCTCCGCCGACATCCTGGCCGAGGCCGCCGACTGGGCCGGTACGACGCCGGCTGCGCGAAACGAGATCTTCAACATCACCAACGGCGACTACTTTCGCTGGCAGCACATGTGGCCGCGGATCGCGCGCATGTTCAACATGGACTGGGCCGATCCGATCCCGATGCCGCTCGCGACCTACATGGCCGACAAGGGTCCGCTCTGGGATAGAATGACCGAGCGCCACGGGCTACAGCCGATCCCCTACGACAAGGTGGCTTCGTGGCCCTTCGGCGATTTCATCTTCGCCAGCGGCTTCGACAACATCAGCAGCACGATCAAGGCCCGCCAGGCCGGATTCCATGCCTGCATCGACACCGAAGACATGTTTCGGAACCAGTTCCGGCACCTGATCGACTTGAAGGTCATCCCGCCCGTCGCCTGAGATCCGGCATCGCCCACGGCATCACCAGTTAGGAAAGAAGCCGAACTTGTCCCACTTCGACAGGAGGGTCGTCGTCGTCACTGGTGCCGGAAGCGGCATCGGCGCCGCCACCGCAAAATGGTTCGCGTCGAAGGGCGCTTCCGTTGTCCTGAACGGCCGGGACCGGGGCAAGCTCGACCGGCGTCCCAGCTTCGAGCCGGGACGCTTCACGTGCCGTCTTAGTCGCTGAACCCGGCTAGGACGACCTTGCCCCTCGCTTTCCCGCTCTCGATGTGCGCGTGGGCGCGTGCCAGGTTGGCGGCATTGATCGGACCGAAGGTCTCGCTCAACGTCGTGCGCAGCCGTCCCGCATCAATCAGGCGCGCGATCTCGGTCAAGATATTGTGCTGCTGTTCCATGTCGGCGGTCTGAAACAGCGAGCGGGTGAACATCAGCTCCCAGTGAAGCGACAGGCTCTTGGGCTTGAGCGGCATCACGTCCAGGGTCTCGGGATCGTCGATCGGGCCGAGGCGACCCTGTGGCGCGAGGAGCTCGATGATCTGCGGGAGATGCGCACCGGTCTGCGTCGTCGCGAACACGAACCCGGGCGCCCCGGGAAGACCGAGCACCGCCACCTCGGTGGCGAGGGGCTTCGCATGGTCGATCACGTGGTGGGCGCCGAGGTCCCGGCACCATTGCGCCGTCTCGGGGCGCGAAGCCGTAGCGATCACGATGAGATCCGTGAGCTGCCGGGCGAGCTGGATCGCGATCGAGCCGACGCCGCCGGCGCCGCCGACGATCAGGATCGCGGGGGCGGCACCCGGAACGGGCGTAGCGACATCGAGCCGGTCGAACAGCATCTCCCAGGCGGTCACCGCGGTGAGCGGCAGCGCCGCGGCGGCGGCGAAATCGAGGGTGGCCGGCTTGGCACCGACGAGGCGCTCGTCCACGCATTGCAATGTGGCGTTGCTGCCCGGCCGGTCGAGCGCACCGGCATAGAACACCGCGTCGCCGGGCTTGAACAGGCGCGCTTCCGGTCCGACCGAGATCACGGTTCCGGCCGCATCCCAGCCAAGAACCTTCGGCTCGCAACCCTGCTTGTAGGCGCCTTGGCGCACTTTGGTGTCGATCGGATTCACCGAGACGGCTTGCACGCATACGAGCAGGTCGCGCCCGGCCGGCACGGGATCGGGGAAGGTGGTATCGAGGAGGGCGTCCGGCGCATCGATCCGGGCGCCTTCAGTGTAGGTAACAGCACGCATGGGTGTCTCCCAGGATATCGCGACGGGCGACCCCGCGCCGCCGTCCTAGGCTGCCTCATAGCGTGCCGCCTCCTTTGGCGCAGCGGCATGACGCGCATATCACGCTGCTGCTGCTGAGACGGTAAGGCAGGGGCGAAATGTTGACCCAAACGAATTTCGAGATCGGTGATTAAGCAACCTAGCGGTTGTGCCAAGGCGCTTTGGACGACCAAATTGGGTCGATAACCGCCCGGCTGCTCCACGGCAGGGTTGGGTGGTTTCCTGCCAGTCCGCATTCGTGGGACTAGGTGCTGAAAGCCGCCGCGATAGAGCCGTTGCCATAGCCGGGAGTAGGTTGGGGTAGGCGACTTGGCGCATAGACCGCCGAATCCTATTGGTGCGGCCATGTCCCATAATGCCTCGACCGATACCGCATCGGCATCACCTCATGCCATTCCGCAAACAGCACCCAATCCCGCCAACGGACCGAGTGCCCGCTTCTTCGCCGAGGTCGGCCTCGCCCCCGGTATGCGCGTGCTCGATGTCGGTTGTGGGAATGGCGACCTCAGTCGCCTCACAGCTGGATTGGTGGGGCCGGATGGCGAGGTCGTCGCCATGGATCGAAGCATCGACGCGATGGCGATGGGCCGCAAGATGGAGGCGGACCCACGGATGGCACCCATCCGCTACGAGCAAGCGGACCTCGTTGGCGAGCTGCCCGATCTAGGCCGGTTCGACGCCATCATCGGACGCCGAGTGCTGATGTATTTGCCTGATGCCGCCGCGACGCTCGCCCGCCTCGCTGCGATTGCGAAGCCCGGGGCGATGATGGCGTTCCAGGAGCATGCGCGCGCGGGGCTTCCTTCCGGGCTCGGCGAGCTAGCGCTGCACCGTCGGCTCTACGATTGGCTCTGGGACACGGTCGCGGCGGAGGGAGGCGACACCGGGCTCGCACTGCGTCTGGTGGACATGATGCAGGCGGCGGGGCATCGCATTGAGGTCGCGCGCAGCGAGGGCGTGCTCTTGCAGGCTGGCGAGCCGTCCTTCCTGCCAATGCTAGCCCAAGTCATGCTCCCCCGCTTCATTGAGCGCGGCGTGACGAGCGCGGACGAGATCGGTATCGAAACACTAGGGGATCGCCTGGACGACGAGCATCGTGCGGTCGGTGGCACAATTGTGTGGGATCTTGCGTTTCTCGTCTCAGGGCGCGTCATGTCGGGCCGTTAGGTGAACCGCGTCGCTGTCGATCTTGGTGACGTGAAGGAGCCTTCGCCTGCCGTTCGTCGCCAGTCCTTAATTCCGACCGGAAAACCATGTCAGCTTTCGGGCGACCGCGCTGATAGGCCGAGAGTCCGACTAGGGTCGGAAGCAGACCCTCACGGCGGGTACCGAGAGTCAGATTTCGACTATCAGGTGACATAAACCCTCACCCGATGCCAGCAGGCGCATAGGTAGCCCTTGTGGTTCCAGGTCTCGTCCGGCAGCGCCGGCTGCGTCTGGCCCGCCTCGTCCCAGGCGCGCACGGCGAGCTCATGCTCGCCCGGAGGCAGGTCGAGGCTCGTGCTCCAGAACGTCCAGGCGAACGGAGCCTCCACGTCGCGTTCGAGCTCGGCCTGCACCCAGGACCGGCCGCCGTTCCCCGAGACGTCGACGCGTACGACGGTTCGGTCGCCGCTTACCGCGTAGCCTCGGATTCTGTTGCCCCCCGGCTTGAGAATGGCCCCGCGTGCCGGCTCGCAGATCGCCGCGTTCAGCGGCATCGTATCGATTGTGTGCCCATTGGCGGGATCGGCGGTCTCGGCGGTCACGTCGGCCGGGTACAGCTTGTAATCGCCGGCCTGGATCGGGTTGTCCGAGGGGTGGTCCTGGACGGTCAGTCGCCGGAGCCATTTGGGGCTGCGCACGCCGGCGAAGCCCGGCACCACCGCGCGTACCGGGAACCCATGCTCCGCCAGCAAGGCTTCGCCGTTCATGGCGAAGGCCAGCAGGGTCTCGGGCGCCATCGCCTTCGCGAGCGGGATCGAGGCGCCGTAGGGATGGCCTTCCACCGTGTCGTGGCTCTCGAAGGCGACATGGAGACCTTCGTTTTCCGCGACTCCCGCCGCGCGCAGGACGTCGCCGAGGCGCACCCCGGTCCAATCGGCGGTGCCGATGGCTCCCGCGTCCCACGGGTCCCCCGAGACCGGGGCGACCGCCCGCATGTCGGCGCGGCGATTGCCGGCGCACTGCATCGTGGCCGTCACCGTGATTTCCGGAAAGCGGGCACGCAGGTCCGATAGCGACAACTCAAGCGCGCGGCCGGTCCCGCCATCGACGCTGAGGCGCCAGGTTGCCTCGTCGAGGTCCGGCAGGTCGCCGTGCGTGCGGACGTAGAAGTCCTCCACCGGCGTCCTGAAGGAGGCCCGCAGCCGGTCGAGGGGCGGTTCGGCGTTGTAGGGCCGGTCGCCGTGGACGATCAGACGTGCCTTGCGCTCGGTCAGGCTCGACATCGGCGCTCCTGCGCGGGTGAGGTCAAGGCAGTGAACGCGCTGGGGCCCGTAAGGGTCATTCAGCGGCACAGGGGACCGCCCAGGACGCGATCCTTACATGTTTGGTCCCGGCATTTGGTGGAGCGGGTTTGACCTGAAGCGGCCCGGCTCAGCGGACCATGCCTTGCAAATGGCTTCGTAGGGCGTGAGGCCGCGCAAGTTCTTGAGGCGGCGGGCGAAGTTGTAGGCGCTGACGAAGTCGGCCAAGTGCGCACGGAGCTGCCCGTGGCTGTCGTAGTGGTAGCGCTTGACCGTCGCGTCCTTGATCGTACGGTTCATCCGCTCGACCTGACCGTTCGTCCAGGGGTGGCGCGGTTTGGTCAGCCGATGGTCGATATCGTTGCGGGCGCAGGCAAGTTCGAAGCTGTGGGCCCGGAAGGTCTCGCCGGCTGCAATCGCCTCCTTGATAATGGAGGCGACCGAGGCGACGTTGCCGGGCGTGGTGAAGTGGGTGCCGTTGTCGGTGAGCACCGTGTGCACCCTGTAGGGCACGGCCTCGATGAGATGCCGGAGGAAGTCGCCTGCGACCCGCCGCGTGACCTTTTCGTGAAGCTCAACGAAGGCGAACTTGGTCGTGCGGTCGATGGCGACGAGCAGGTAGAGCCGCCCTTCGGCTGTGTGAACCTCGGCCAGATCGATGTGGAAGTAGCCGAGCGGGTAGGTCCTGAAGCGTGACCGCTTCGGCTTGTCGCCGTCGGCCTCCGGCAGTCGGCTGATGCCATGGCGCTGCAGGCACCGATGCAGCGACGAACGGGTCAGGTGCGGGATCGTCACCTGGAGCGCGTAGAGGCAGTCGTCCAACGGCAGGAGCGTATGACGGCGAAAGGCGACGACGACCGCCTCGTCCTCCTGTGACAGCACCGTCGAGCGGGGATCCTTCGGGCCCGTGCGCTGGTCGGCGACCGAGGTCCGCTGCCGCCACTTGGCGACCGTCTTCGGGTTGATCCCGTAGCGCTTCGAGAGGGCCCTCAGGCTCGCTTGACTATGCTGGATCGCTCGACGAACTGCCTCCGTCGTGGTGGCGCTGCCGTGAAGAACTTGGCCCCTAGCGCGTCCCTCCACTCCAACGTGAAGAGTGCACCATCAAACCCTGGGATCAAACATCTAGCGGCTTCCGATCTGGTCCTCGCGGGTGAGCCCCGATCGGTCCGGCATGGGCGCGTGAGATAACCCTCCGGGGTGGGCGGCGACGTGTCCGTCCATCCCGCCATGGATATTCCATCGAACCGCAGGGCACCGCGTTTCAGCCCCCGTCGGTCGATGACCGGGCAACGGGTCCGGTCGATGGCGAGCCAAGCCTTTCGTTGGCGCTTTTAGCTAGCTCGATTACGGACGGCTGCGACGCTTCCCAGCATTTCTTCGCGAACCCCTGCCGTCGGAGTGCTCGCTTGGGCCAAGGCCGACGAGACCACAGCGGCTTCACATCGCGCAGTCGTTACATGCCGAAGTTCCATCCGCTGCGTTCGGGTCTACGACAGCCCTTCGACAGGGCGAGGATTCCGAGGCTCGCGATGGCAGATTCTAGTTCGAACTCCCAGTTCCGATTGGACGGTAAGGTCGCGGTGGTGACGGGTGCGGCCCGCGGCATCGGCCGGGCCTCCGCGGCCGCCCTCGCCCAGGCCGGCGCGGACGTTGTCGGCATCGACATCGCCGGGCCGGTCAGCTCGATCATGGAGGCGGCGAAAGCGACACCCGACGAGTTGGCGGATACGGGACGCATGGTGGAGGCCGCGGGGCGTCGCTGGCTCGGGCTGACGGCCGATCAGCGCGACATCGGCGCGCTGCGGAATGCGGCCGACAGGATCGTTCAGGCCTTAGGCGGCATCGACATCCTGTTCGCTAACGCCGGCATCCAGGCGTTCAAGCCCCTACTGAAGATGGAGGATGCGGACTGGCATGATCAGATCGACGTCAACCTGACCGGCACCGCCAACGCGATCCGGGCCTTCGCTCCCCACATCGTCGCCCGCGGCGGCGGCCGCATCATCGTCACGTCGTCGACCCAGGGCCAGCACGGCACCCTGAACGGCTCGGCCTACTCGGCCTCGAAGTGGGGCATCATCGGGCTGATGAAGTCGGCCGCCCTCGAACTCGGCAAGCACCACATCACAGTCAACGCCGTCATCCCCGGCCTAATCGACACGCCGCTGACGCGCCACGAGGAGCGGTACACGCAGGCCCTGCAGGTCGGCAACAAGGCGCCGTCTGGGAACGAGGCCGAGGACGAGGAGGCCGCCAAGGCGGCGCTCGCCGGCAAGTCGCCGCTCGGCGTGCCCTGGATCGATCCCGACGACGTCGCCCCGGCGGTCGTGTTCCTGGCTTCCGATGCCGCCCGCATGGTCAGCGGCACGAGCTACGCCGTGACCGCCGGAGACAGCGCCAACGTGACGGCCTGAGGCGAGAGCGTGCGGATGCAGCCAGACAGAGAGTGAACCGGGCCGACAGCATTTGCCGCAGGATGGGTGGCCGCCGGAGCTCGGCGGTCCGCGTTCTCCACCCATCATTGCAAGGGAGTGCAGGCACATGGATCTCGGGATCTCAGGTCGCGTCGCCGTCGTCACGGGCGCGAAGTCGGGCATGGGCCGCTCGACCGCCGAGCACCTGCTGCGCGAGGGCGTCCACGTCGTCCTGACCGACAAGGAAGGTCCCGAACTGCAGGTTACGGCCTCGGAGCTGGCGGCGCTCGGCCAGGTTCGCGCGGTCGAGGCGGACCTCAGCACGGCGAAGGGCATCGAGGTGCTCGCCGCCTTCGCCAATATGGCTTTTGACGATAAGCCCACCATCCTCGTCTGCGCCGCCGGCATCACGGGTGCGTCCGGCGACTTCCTCGAACTCACGGACGAGGACTGGATAGAGGCGCTGCAGACTGACCTCATGGCCGGCGTTCGCGCGACCCGGGCTTTCATCCCGCATATGCGCACGGCAGGCTGGGGCCGGGTCGTGCTGTTCTCATCGGAGGACGCCGTGCAACCCTACATCGAGGAGCTTCCCTACGCCGCCGCGAAGGCCGGCGTACTGAACCTCGCGAAGGGACTGTCGAAGGCCTACGGGCCGGAGGGCGTGCTCGTGAACGCGGTCGGCCCGGCCTTCATCGCGACGCCGATGACCGACGCTCAGATGGAGAAGAAGGCCAAGGAGAAGGGCATCTCGTTTGACGAGGCGATCAAGTTGACGCTGGACGAGGAGCGCCCCGGCATCGTCGCCAAGCGCCGAGGCCGGGCTGAGGAGGTCGCAGCCGCGGTTACGTTCCTCTGCTCGGAACATGCCAGCTTCATCACCGGCGAGTTCCTCCGGGTCGACGGTGGCTCCGTGATGACAATGGGGGGGTGAGACTCGGTCGCGAACTAACGGCCGTTCGATGCGTGAACTGGCACCGAACGGTCGCTTTCCGAAGGCCTGCTTCCTCACGGCAATGGCTGGGTTGTGCCGGTAGGAGGCCGTCCGCTTTTGCGGCGGGTTGCTCCGAACCGGACCGGCCGTTTGCGGCCAGCTCCAGCCGCGTGAGCGGACGCCCTCGAACGGCTGGGTTGGGTCGGTAGCGGGAAGACCGCTTGGGTAGGATTGCTGACGGTGCGCGGCGGGGCAGATCCTGTGGCAAAACGGACCTCGCAGCCGGAGCCATTCACAACCGTTCCAGATAGTTGGAAAGGTCGACCCTGAGTGAACTCCACAAGCTCAGACTATCGCTCGCAGAGCTGAAGTGATCCTGGGGTGGACCCGGCGTTCGCCCGCCGCGTTGGCCGTTGTGGTCGCTCGCATCAACCGAACGGCTCAAGTGGTCAGGTCTGCCAAACAGACACTGAGCCAAGAACGGCGAACACGAGGCGGGAAACGATGTCAGGGAACCGGCGACTTTTCGAGGACGGGTTACATCTGCTCCACGAAGCGCATCGGCAGGGGGCGGCACAGGCGGCACGCAACTACAAGACGTCGACGCTGCCAAAGCTCAAGCAGATGCTCGAGGCGGGATCCAAACAGAATATCGTTCAGCAGAAGCGGTTGGACGACGTGTTTGATTTAATCGGCATCAGGCCCGATCCCAAAAAAGATCCAGTCATGCAGGGCATCTGCGATCTCAACGAAGCAGAAATAGCCAAGTATGGGAACGCCGCCGATCGCGACCTTATCAACATTGAGTACGGTCAAGTTGCGGCGCATTTTTACATCGCCCGGTATGGGACGCTACGTAGTGCTGCACACGCGCTTGGACACGCCAAAGCCGCCAAGCTTTTAGATCGTACGCTTGTCGAGACCCGCGCGATCGATCAGGCCTTCACACAGCTCTACGATCATCTACTGGCACGCCGCACCTCGACCCGCTATCCGGACGAGACCGCGCTCGCCACCACGGCGTACATGCACCCCCGCTTTACGGTTGGGCTTGCGCTTGGCGGTATCTTGGTCGCGGTTGCGCTCTCGGAAGCCGGGCAATCCAAGCGACGCTGAAGGGCGGACGCAGCATGGCTCTTATGTGGGGCCTGCTGCCGTCTGCTTCAGGGGACGGGCGAATATATCTCGAATGGCCGGGTTGGGTCGGTAGGAGGCAGTCTGCTTTTCCGGCCCGCCTTCCCCGAAGCGGTCATTCCGCTTCCGGCCAGCCTCCGTCATGACGAATCAATACCGAGCGCAAAACCGGACGTTCGGGTTCGCGCCCAAGCCAGTCGTTCGCTGGGGTTCGACGGCATCCCCGAAGCAGACATGGTGGGTGCCGATACCCGTATTCTCGCTCCACGTGGGGACAGAGCCGTTCGGGCACCACCGGACCGACTCGCCTACGACCACTGGATGGCCCGGATCCCGCCGGAGGACATCTGGGGCGTCGGGCCGGCCAACGCGCGCAAGCTCGGGGCGCTCGGCTGCGAGAGCGCCGCCGACGTGCGCGACCTCGACACCCGCCTGGTGCGCAAGGCCTGGACGGTGGTCGGCGAACGCTTGGTGCGGGAGCTGCGCGGCGAGGCCTGCCTCGACCGGGAGGAGGTCGTCGCGACCCGGAAGGGCTGCGCCGTCACCCGGAGCTTCTCCGACCGGGTCGAGGATTGCGCGACGATGGAGCAGGCGGTGGCGGCCCACGCGACCCGGCTCGGGGAGAAGCTGCGCCGGGAGGGGCTCGGGACCGACCACGTCACCGTCTTCTTCCACACCTCGGAGCACGACCGCACCCGGCCGCAACGGACGGTCTCGACGGTGGTGACCCTGCCCGAGGCCTCGAACGACACCCTGGTGCTGGTGAAGGCCGCCCTGCATGGCGTTCGGAAGACCTAGCGGGACGGGTTCCGCTACTCGAAGGCCGGCGTGGTCACGACGGATCTCCTGCCGCTCCACGACTCCAAGCGGGCCATGCCCGGGCTCGGCCAACTCGACCGGGAGCAGGGCTCGGCGCTGATGGCCGTGCTCGACGCCTGCAACCGCCGCTTCGGGCGAGCGGCGGTCGTCCCGGCCGCGGCCGGGTTCGCCCCGGCGCGGGGATGGTCGACGAATTTCGAGATGCGCTCGCCGCGCTACACCACACGCCTGGAGGAGATCCCGGTCGTGGCGGCGTAGGGTCCGTCTGCCCAGACTGCCGGCCGGGACGCACGTGGTGGGGTTGCGGCGAAGTCGTCTCGACGATTGCCGTTGAACGCAGGATCGATCGAAGGCAAACGACACTGGGATCGCTCTCGAAACCGAAGCGGCATCCATTGGGAACGATGGACTGGGGAATGTTCGGCATCGGCGAAGGGATCGAGAGAGTCGGGCAGGCTGGGCTGGCCAGCTACTCCATCCTGGATACGCCGCCCGAGGCCGAGTTCCAGGACATCGTGATGGTGGCGGCCGAGATCTGCGGCATGCCCGTCTCGCTGATCTCGCTCCTCGACGGCGAACGCCAGTGGTTCAAGGCCGCGACGGGCTTCGGCGAGAGCGAGACGCCCTTGTCCCAGTCGATCTGCGCCTACGCCGTCCGACAGGACGACGTCTTCGAGATCGAGGACCTGACGCGTGACGTGCGTACCTCGTCCAACCCGCTGGTGACCGGCGGCCCCCGGGTCCGCTTCTATGCGGGGGCGCCGCTGCGAACCCCGAACGGCGTTGCCCTCGGGGCGCTGTGCGTGCTCGACACCAAACCGAACAAGCTCACGTCGTCGCAAAGGTTCGTGCTGCGGACGCTGGCGCACCAGGTCGTCACCAGCCTGGAATTGCGCCGGTCCCTCCGGCTACGCAAGGAGAGCGACCGCCGCAACAGGGCGATCCTGGAGAGTGCGGTCGATTACGCGATCGTCTCCCTCGACCTAAAGGGGATGGTGACGAGCTGGTCGCCCGGCGCCGAGCACATCCTCGGCTGGGACGAGGCCGAGATGTGCGGCAAGCCCGTGCATGCCTTCTTCACGCAGGAGGACGTCGCCGCCGGTATACCCGAGCAGGAGATGTCCCACGCCCTACTGAAAGGGCGGGGAATCGACGAGCGCTGGCACGTTCGCAAGGACGGCAGCCGTTTCTGGGCCAACGGCGAGATGATGCCGCTCCGCGACGAGGACGGCCGCCACGAAGGCTTCCTCAAGATCCTGCGCGACCGCACGCAACAGCGGAACGCCGCCGCCAAGGAACAAGCGGACGCCGCGTTCATGCGCGGCGTGCTCGCGTCCTCGGCCGACTGCATCAAGGTCCTCGACCTCGACACGAGGCTGACCTTCATGAACGAGGGCGGCTTCGAGGTGATGGAGGTCAGCGACTTCAACGAGATCCGCGGCTGCCCCTGGCCCGACTTCTGGGTCGGCTCGGGCAACGCGGACGCGCAGCAGGCGGTGTGGTCGGCGCTCGCCGGCGGCACGGGGCACTTCCAGGGGCAGGCCGACACGTTCAAGGGAACGCCGAAGTGGTGGGACGTCCAGGTCACCCCCATCCGGGGACCGGACGGGCAGCCGGAGAGGCTGCTGGTTGTCTCGCGCGACATCACCCGCCAGCGCGCCTCCGAGCAGCTGGTCGCGGAGAGCGAGAGGCGCTGGCGCGGCCTGTTCGAGGGCATGCAGGAGGGGTTCTTCAGCGGGGAGATCATCCGCGACACGAAAGGCCTGCCGGTCGACTACCGCTTCGTCGAGATCAACCCGGCCTTCGCCGCCCAGTCGGGCCTGCCGGTCGAGACGGTCGGGCGCACGATCCGCGAGGTCGTCCCGGGCATCCCCGCCTGGCTGATCGAGACCTACGCACGGGTGGTCGACACCGGCAACGCCGAGGTGTTCGAAATCGAGGTTCCGGAGCTCGGGCGGGTGTTCGAGGTCCGGGCCTACCGGGAAACGGAGAACCGCTTCGCCGCGATGTTCATCGACGTCTCGGACCGCAAGCAGGCGGAGGCCCGGCGTGCGGCCCTCGCCGAGTTGGGCGACAGGCTGCGCAACATGGCCGACAAGGCTGAGATCGCACGCGTTGCGTCCGAGATCCTCGGCAGGACGCTCGACCTGTCCCACGCCGGCTACGGCGCGGTGGACCACGACAGGGAGACCATCCTCGTCGACCAAGGATGGTCGGCGCCAGGGATACCGGGCATCGGCGGACTGCACGGGTTTCGGAACTACGGCTCGTACATCGAGAGCCTGAAGGCGGGCCATGCGGTGATCATCGACGACGTCGCCGACGACCCGCGGACCGCCCCGGATGCCGGCGCCCTGCAGGCCATCCACGTACGCGCGCTGCTCAACCTGCCGATCATGGAGCACGGCCGCTTCGTGGCGCTGCTCTTCGCCCTGAAGGACGTCGCCTACGCCTGGAAGCCCGAAGAGATCGGCTTCGCCAACAACCTCGCGGACCGGACCCGCGCGGCGCTGGCCCGGATCGAGGCGGAGGAACAACAGAGGACGCTGAACCTCGAACTCAGCCATCGCATGAAGAACATGCTGGCGATGGTCCAGTCCATTGCGACGCAGACCATGCGAACGGCCACGGACCTCGACGCGGCCAAGGACGTCCTGGCCGGCCGGCTGATCGCGCTGAGCAAGTCCCATGACCTACTGCTGGGCGGGACGGTCGGCTCGGCGCCCGTCGAGACCGTGATCAGGAGCGCCCTGCTGTCCCACGAGGACGCCCCGGGCCGTTTCGTCCTGGAGGGACCCTCCTTCACGGTTGGCTCCAAGGCGGCGCTGTCGCTGTCCCTGATGCTGCACGAACTCGCGACCAACGCGGCCAAGTACGGCGCGCTGTCGACCGCGGAGGGCACGGTGTCCGTGGCGTGGCATATCCGGGAGGTCGACGGGGAGCCGCGATGCACCCTCCGTTGGTCGGAACGAGGCGGTCCGGCCGTCGTGGTGCCCACGCGGACCGGGTTCGGGTCCCGGCTGATCGGGCGCGGGCTCGCCGGGAGTTTCAGCGGCGACGTCGAGCTCACCTATCCGCCCACGGGGGTCGTATGCACGGTCGACGCACCGCTCGCGGGGCTGCAGGCCGAGGACACGCCGACCGCCTACCACTAGCCCGATGACCGCCGACCGGAAGCGTGACCTGCATCCGGCATGACGATGTCGGTGAACATCAGGTCGAAGGTCCGCACCGCCTTCATCATGCGCAGGGCGTCGGCACCATCAGGGGTGTGCCTGTTCGTTGCCGAATTCGCGGACACCACGGCCCTGACGATGGCCGGTGCGAGCGGCGCCGACGCGCCCTGAAGCCATTCCGGGACAGCGAACTCGAACGCAAGGTCGCCTCTGCCCTCGCGGCTCGCCCGGCCGCAGGACTGCGGCTGGTCTCAGATCGCATCCGGTAAGCGCCTCCGCATCTCCCGCACCTGATCATGCCGCAAAGCCGGCACTTGGTCCGGTGGCGCACGTAGGCCGCGATGCCTTCACGGGCCGGTCCGGAACCCCTTCGCGATCGGATAACTTGGCTTGACGAGCCGGCGCCGATGTCGGCCGGGAGGACGCCATGTCGAGCGACACCGATAAGCACCGCGCACTGCTGGCGGCGCTCAGGGATGCACAGGGCAAGGGCGACGGCTCCTTCGAACGAGCCGTGACGGACGCCTTCGAGCACGTTTTCGAGCATCTTGGACGGTTGAACGACCATGTCGCCCTCGGCGGCCCCGACGGCGGCGATGCCCCGCTGAAGCCCGGGGAGTCCCCGACCCTTCGGTAGCGAGGTACGCCAAGCTCTCGCGGTCACCTCGCATGCGCTCGCGCGAGCGGGATGCGGACGTCGAAGCGTAAACCGCCTTCATCCGATCCGACATCGACCTGCGCCGACGTCTGCGCAGTCAGGATCTTGTTGAGCAACCGCATGCCGAAACCCTCGCGGAGCGGCGGCGGCGCCAGCGGGCCACCGTGCTCGCGCCACGTCCAGGCCAACGACCGGCCGACCGGACCGTCCTCCACCGCCCAACTCACCGCAATCCGCCCGTCCGGGTGGGCCAAGGCCCCGTGGCGCAGGGCGTTTGTGGTCAGTTCGTGCAGCGCCATGCCGACCGGCACCGCGAGTTCGGAAGGCAGCATGAGGTGCGGCCCGTCGAGGGCGATTCTGCCGCCCTCGTCATAGGATTCGAGTTCCGAGCGGAGCAGCCCCTCGAAGGAAGCGGCTTGGCCCTCGTCCTCGGTGATCAGCGCGTGGGTGCGGGCCAGCGATACGATGCGCCCGCCGAATGCCTGCGAGAACTCGACCATCGAGGCCGACGAGCGCATCGTCGCGTTGAGTACGGCCTGCACGGTGGCCAGAGTGTTCTTCACCCGGTGGTGGAGTTCTCGCACCATCATCGCCTGCCGGTCCTCGAAGGCCCGACGCCCGGTGACGTCGCGCTGGGCCGCGACCCAGTGGGTGATGCGCGCATCCGCGTCCCGGATGGGGGTGATCAGCCACTCGACCCGGTAGGTCGAGCCGTCCTTGCGGTAGTTGAATGCCTCCCCCTGAAAGGCTTCGCCGGCTGTCAGCGAGCCGCGCGCGGCGTCGAGGGCGGCGCGTTCGGTCCTCGGCCCCTGTAGGAAGCGCGGGCTGCGCCCGACGGCCTCCTCCGAGTGGTAGCCCGTGAGCCGGACGAAGGCCGGGTTGGCGTAGAGGATGGTGGGGCCGGGCTCGTCGAGGTCGGCCGTGGTGATGAGGATAGCCTCGCCGGCCGCCTCGACCGCGGCCTGGAGAAGCCTCAGGTCGATCCTGCCCGCACCGTGACCTGCAATCGACACCTCGATACCCTCCGACCCTGGCCGTCGCCGAAACTCGACGTCCGGGACCGCGTGTCCCTCGGGTCGCCCACGTGCACGACAACTCGGCGGAGGTATACAGGTTGCCGTCCGGCCTTTGTGCGGTTCACGCTTGAGGCGCCATTGCCCGAGCGGCTCGCGGTGGTGTCGGACGTCGAGTTCGCCATCTGACGGCACGCCCGGCCAGGGCGGGCCTGGTGGTTACCTCTATAAGGCGGGGCTTCGCCAGGTCTGCCCCTAGGGAGGTCGAGGCGATCAAATCGAACGCACGAGAGATCTAAACCAGCTTCAGGCTGCCGATTTGATCCTTCGATTTGCTTAGAATTTCTCTCAGCAGAACTTAAGTCTCAAAGCACATCATTGGGCCGGAGCGTACAGCCGGGCTTAGCTTGCGCTAGCATCAGCAGGGTCACGCCCAATTCGTAACTTGATGCAGACCTTCGGTGGTAGGATGTCGAAGGGCTTGAGGGCGTTACTCTGAGCGCACCAGGTGAGCCACGCTGAACGTCCGCCTGCCCACAATCCGAGCCTGAAAGCAGACCGGCCGCTTACGGCCAGCACCGGTCGTAACGCACGTCCGTAACGGGATCGCTCAGCGGACACACCTCCCGGGCTTCCGTGGTCCCGGCGCGCCCAGGGAAGCCGCCGTCTCATAAGACCCGTACGCTGATCCTTTCGATGAGGGGGCCTCAAACGTACACTCGTGTCCATGACGACGATTCTGATCGGCTACGCCCGCTGCTCGACCGGCTCGCCCGGTCCGTCCCCGACGCACGGTCCATCGCTGACTGTCTCGTCGGTCGCGGCGTCCGCCTCGCCCTCGGGACGAGCGTCTACGACCCGGCGGACCCCATGGGCCGCATGTTCTTCAACATCCTGGCGATATTCGCCGAGTTTGAGAGCGACCTCATCCGGCTGAGGACGAAGGAGGGCATGGCGATCGCCCGTTCCAGGGGCAAGCTGCGGGGCAAGCAGCCCAAGCTGTCGCCTAAACAGCAGCGTGAGGTACGCCGGATGCACGATGCCGGCGACCACTCGGTCGGCGACCTGGCCGAGCTGTTCTCTGTCTCCCGCCCGACAATCTACCGAACCTTAGAAAGGTCGTCGCCCGAAGGGTGATAGGGAGTGACGGCCCAGCCCGGGCCAGACCGCAATTCGAGGTTGTGCCGGGGATGGGCGTCCGCTATCGCCGACATCCGGTTAAGCTTAGTCGTTCGCACCATGCCAGCACCCCTCGGCCACCACCCCGGCGCGGTATGGGTCAAGCTCGACTTTCAGTGCCACACGCCGCGAGACCGCGGGTGGATTGGCTCCCCAGGGTTGGCTGGGGGCACACCCGAGCTCGAAGCCGAACGGCACGCGTGGGCGGACGCTTTCGTCGCCGAAGCGGTCCGGCGGGGCCTCGGGGCCGTGGCGGTCACCGATCACCACGACGTCGCGTTCCTTTCCTACGTCATCGCGGCCGCCGCGCGGCTTGGGCAAGACCGCGGGCTCATCGTGTTTCCCGGCATCGAGGTCACATGCAGCGACAACGTCCAGTGCTTGGCAATTTTTGAACCCGGGACGGAACCGGCGGATTGGCGCAGGCTCCTGGCACGGCTCGACGCCGTGACCGAGACGCCGACCGAGTCGGCCAAGACCAACCATGTCAGGCACTGCGGTCTTACCGTCGAGGATCTTTTCGCCGTCGCGGCCGCGGACGCCACGCTCGCGACGCGCATGATGCTGGTGCCGCACTTCTCCAACGAGGGGGCGCATGAGTCCCTCAACGCCGACGGCTTCGGCCCGCGCTTCGCCGCGCTTCCGTGCGACGGCGTGTACATCGAATGCCCCCATGCCGATCTTGATCGGGTCACGCTCGAAAAGGCCCAGGGTAAGATCGACGAGTGGGGGCGGCGGCGGCGCGCCGTCCTTGCGACGGGCGACAACCGGAACGCGTCTTGGGAGCGGTTGGGCGCGCACGATTGTTGGGCCCGCCTTGGCGAACCGACGTTGGAGGCGCTGCGCCAAGCGTTCCTAGCGGACGAGGCGCGCATCGCGCACGTGCCGCCGCAACTGCCGGCCAACCGCGTCGTGAAGGTCGCGATTCAGTCCCGCATCACCGGTCCCGCCCCTATGGAGATCCTCATTAACGAGGGCTTCACGGCGCTGATCGGTGGCCGGGGATCGGGCAAAAGCGCCGCGCTTGAGTTCCTGCGCTTTGGCCTCGGCAAGTCCGACATCGATATCGGTCAGGAGGAGCTCACCGGCCGCAAGGCCCGCGACCGGGAACGGACCCTCGTCGAGGAAACGCTCGTCGGCGGATGGGTCGCCGTGGACCTTGATCGTGGGGGCCTCCGCGAACGCTGGATGCGGACCGGTGACGCGTCGGCGACGATCACCGTGACGACGGCGGCTGGTGACGAGGTCATTACCATCGCGGATGCGCAGCGCCGTTTCCCGGCGCGTGCCTTCCACCAGAAGGAACTGTCGACGACGATGGTCGACCCGGCAGCGGCGGCCGAGAACATCACCGGCATCGCTGCGGCAGAGGTCATAGAAGAGCGCCGGCGCCTCGACCGCGAGATCACCACGGTCAAGCGCGAGGTGACCTCCGCGCTTCAGGACCTTGCCGCGCACTGGCAAGCCGAGCTTGAGCTCCAGAGGGCGCGTGGGCAGTCCGCGGATGTGCGCCGTCGACTGGAAGCCATCCGGGACCGGATGGCCCAGGGAGGCGTCCGGCAGGCAGACCTGGAGATCATCCGCGAGGCGCCGCGCTACGCCCGCGCCCGCAACTACCTTGATGACGTGGAGCGCCGCGTCGTCGCCGACGCCGAACGGATCCGGACCAGCCTAGCGACCATCCTCCGGTTTGACCGTGAACGTCACGCGGAGGCACTGGCCTTCCCACCCATTGCAGAGCTCGACGCTCGTCTAGGCGCCGTCCGTGCCTCCGTTGTCGGTCGTCTCGACGAGGTCCTGCGTGAGCTCGGCGAGCTCACGGTTGCCCACGAAACCGGACAGGCAGCCTTCGAAGCACTGCGCCAGGTCTTCGAGGTCGATTACACCGCCGCGAAGGAGCGGCAGGCGGCGCACGGTGCGCTTATCAAGGAAGCCGAGGCATTGGCCCGACAAGCGGCTGAGGCCGAGGTTCAGGTCTCGCAGTGCCAGGATCGGTACAACTTGAGTTTGGCCGCCCCAGTGGGGCTGCAGGACGCCAGGGCACGCCTTGACGGCCTAATCGAAGGACGGCGTGCTCTTCTCGCGCGTGCATCTGAGGAAGTAGCCGTCAAGTCGAACGGGACGCTCCTCGCCCGTGTCTCGCGGGATCGGAAGCCCGTCGAGTGCGTGCAATCGCTCTGCGCCTGGATGGAAGGATCGATGATCCGTCATTCGGATCGTGGCTGCTCGGAATGGGTCGCCGATACGTGCCGCGACGGAGGGCGAGGATGGCCGGACCTCTGCGATTCGGTCTTGGCCGTATACCGCGCCAAGATCATGGCCGGCAGCCCGCAAGACCCAAGTCCCGATGCGGTCGCCACGCTGAACGGCCTAGTGTTCGGCGGTGCAGGCATCACCGACAATCAGGCCGGACGGCTGTATGCTCGCCTGACCGACCAGACCGTCGAGGTCATGCTCTCGGCGGTGCCACGAGATTCGATCGTGTTGACCTACGTCAGCGAGGGGCAGCGCATTGCCTTCCATAGAGCGTCGCCGGGCCAGCAGGCATCGGCGCTGCTTGAGCTGCTGCTCCGGCAAGAAGCGGGAACGCTCATCGTAGACCAGCCCGAGGACGACCTCGATAACCGCGTGATCATGCGGATCGTCGAGGGGATCCGCACCTCAAAGTCGGCCCGGCAGATCATCTTCGCCACCCACAATGCGAACCTCGTCGTGAACGGGGACGCCGACAAGGTCGTCACTATGGCATCGACCGTCGCCGAGGACCGGGAGCCGGAAGGGACGGTCCGCATACGGGTGGCGATCGATGGAGCGATTGAAACGCCGGCCGTGCGCGGAGAAGTGACGCGCATCATGGAAGGAGGCATGGAAGCCTTCGACCTACGCGCACGGAAGTACGGGTTCGACGGGATCCAGAAGTCATAGACCCAAGCGATGGTATGAGTTGGTAAGACGGCGCTGGGGTATAAATGGACGTTGGCGTAGGAGACGGCCGGCAGAATCTAGCGGGCATACGCGTCGATCAACTAACGAACTCACTCATCGACGCACCGAACTCGGCCTGCGCCGCAATCGTGTAGTGGGGCGAGCCGACCTCATGCCAAGATCGTCACCTCGGACGATCACGACGCGTACGGACTGCGCGCGCTTTCCGCCCCGTGCACCGACCCGACCCGCCTGACGATGGAGCCATCGGTCATATGCGTCCGAGACCAACCCCTTCCGGGGCGTTGCTCGCGCCAAACGAGGCGGCTGCCTCGTACTTGAAAACCGCTCGTTGCCGAACTTCGACAACGACTTGACGTGACATCTTACGTACCTATCGACAAGCTACGTGGAATCCCATTGCCCCGGCGGGGGCAGGCCCCCTCGTCGGGGCAGGGGCACCCTCCGCCGACGGCGGCCATCCCATCCACGCGCGCATGCCCTCGACCCCGGCTTCCCTGACCACGGGGCCGACCGTGCCGCGCCGCCCGTGTCCCGATCCAGGTCACGGCGCGCCGGGTCGACGGGCCATCCGCTTCGCGCGCGGGATGGCCCCCGGGTGGGGTTGGCGGCCCCCTGCCGCGGGGCGCCTCCTAGGGGCGGGCAGGCTCAGTAGTCGGCCGCAGGGCAGCTGATTTGGTTCTGGCTGACGACGCGCGTACCGTTGCCGTGTCGATGGGTGTGCTGCCCCGTCGTCAGCTCAATCCGACCCCATATGATGACGCCCGACGCGCAGACCTCCACCACCCCCTGCGATGCCACCCGCGCCCACCTCCGGGCAGCCCATGTCGCATGGCTGCACCCCCAGGGCTCTGTCGGGCGCGCCTGGGTCGGGACGAAGGTCATCGACGACGACGGCGAGCGCTTCGAGGGCGAGACGCTCGACCCGGCCGATGCCGTCCTGAGGCAGCATGCTGCCGATGATCGGTACAGCAGCCTGAACCGGTTCTGGGGTCGCCGGCGCACGGGGGAGTGCCTGAAGGCGGTCGGCTCGCTCGTTCTCGACTTCGACTACCGGAAGGACGAGAGCCAGCCCTTCTATGGATGGGCGCCCGAGGCCGTGCGCGACGTCCTCATCGAGGCCATGGTGGCCGCCGGGATCCCGCTGCCTTCGATCTGGGTGGCCTCGGGATGCGGCCTGCAGGGCACGTGGGCATGCGACGGCGTGAAGGCGGCCGCATGGGCGCGCGTGCGTGCGGTATACGATGCCCTGCACGGGCCGGACCTCGCCACGAACGGCATGCCCAAGGTCAAGCGCAGGCACGCCGACCCCGAGCTCGACGCGATCGAGGCCAAGCGCCTGCCCATGTGGCGCGTGTTCCGCGACGCCGGCCTCGACTGCGTCTGCCGCGACAGCGCCCGCGTCGTCCGGCTCGTCGGGTCGATGAACGTCAAGAGCGGGACGATGGCGCGTCTCATCGCGCCCGCCTCGTTCTCGGACGCGACGCGCTACACGTTCCACGCCTTGGCCGACGCCATCCTGCCCGTGTCCCGGCGCGAGATCGAGGAGCGCAGAAGGGCCCGTGCCGAGGCCCAAACCGCTGCGGCCGCCAACGACAATTCGGCCCCTGCGCGTCCCCGTCGCCATGCCGGGCCGGCCGGACGATGGGTCGGCATCCTGCGCGACCTGCACGCGTGGCGAGACGGCATGGGCGGCCCGCCCAAGGGCAAGCGCGAGCTGTGGCTGTTCCTCACTGCCAACGCCACCGCGCACGTCCGTGGCGGGCGTCGCGAGGATTGGGCCGCCGAGCTCGCGCCTCTCGCAGGCCTGTCAGAGAGGGAGGCGCTCAGCGCCCTCGGCACGCTCGACCGGCGCCAGCGTCGTCATGAGGCCGGCGAGACCGACGAGCATCAGGGCGTCGAGCAGACCGTCCTCTACAATTACGCCGCCGCGACGATGGTGGACCTGCTCGACATCCAGGTGGAGCAGGCTGAGCAGTTCGGCCTGCGCCCCCTGTTCCCCGGCGGCGGCAAGGCCATGACCCCGGCCGAGAGGCAGCAGGCACGCCGCCGTCGCCTCGGGATCGAGAGCGCCTCGGATCTGGCCGACCAACGGCTCGCGATCGGCATGTACGCGATGGGGCAGCGGGCGGCAGGCATGAGCCTCGCCGAGATCTGCGCCTGCCACGAGCAGGGCAAGGAGGCGATCATCGCCGCCATGCGCCTTGCCTCCGACGAGTACGGTCTCGGCGGCGCGATCGATGCCGAGACCCTCAGGGCCGCCCGGGATGCCGAGGCTGTGGAGCGGTCTTCCGTCATGGCCGAGACGCAGGCCGACGTCCTGGCTGACGCCACCGGGAGCGAGGACGTCGGCCCTGTCGGGTTCGCGTCACGCTATATTGTGGGCTCTGCCTCGCGGGAGGCCCGCACCGCCTCCCTGACGCCCCTGCCGGCTGCCGGAGAGGTCGTGATCCAGCGCTGGACGGACCGGTTCGCCACGGTCACCACGGCCACCGGGACGTGGGAGTGGCACCGGGATGCGGCGTGGGACCTTGTCGGGGATCCCGGCTGCGTCGATCCCGCCGATGCGGCGCTTGCCCAGGCGGCTCGCCAGGACCTCGCCAGGCCCGTCCTCGTGCCCGCCAGACGGTCTACCCGGCGCGATGGTCCTCGGGTCCAGCGCCGCCTCTCGGCCCCCTCCAGGGCCATCCCGCTGCCTCCGCTGGACCTTGCTCGCGAGGCCGATGCCTACCTGGAAGCCTCGGGTGGTTGGTCGACACCGCGGCGCGGCTCCGCGCTTGTGGCTGCCTAGGCGAAGCGGTATTGTAGGGACGCCTGGGGTTCGGGCGAGATGCAGCACATCTCGAAGGCCTCTCCGGATCGCCGGGGGGGCCTTCATCTATTTCGGGCCCCTGCGTGGCGCTGACCGGGACACGGCCCCCGTGGCAGCCTCCCGGGCATGGCACGCAAGCGGCAATCCTCTCAAGGCTTCAACCTCAGCGGCTTTGATGGCGTCGACCTCGGCGACTCGGGCGGGCGGCTAGCATGAAGGGTCCGCAGACTGTGCGTACCCTCAGCGCATCAGCCTGACGCCCCGACGTCGTCCCCCGGGCCCGGAGACGAATTCGACGCCCTCACCCATTAGGGTCCCCATCACCCGTTCGACCGTGGCTTCGGATGCGGTCCCGCGCTCGACGTCCGTCCACGTCCTAGGGCTCACCCCGACGAGCGCGGCCGCCTGCTCCTGGGTCAGGTCGAGGAGGGCGCGGGCCGCGCGAATCTGCTGGGGGCTCGGGAGCATGACGGGATCCTGCCATGGCGGGGCGGCATCGAACAGCCCCGCTGCGGAAAATCCGCAGGGGCCATTGCGGAAAACCCGCAGCGGTGGGAGCCTCTCCCCGCGGTGAAACTGGTGAAGGATTCGTTTCCGGCCAGCGCCGCAGGAGTCCCAGAATGAACGCCCTGACCCCCCGCCTCACCGGGACCCCGATCCCGGCCGTGGCCAGCACCGAGCCGACCGAGTTCACGTTCATGTTCGGCGACCAGGAGATCCGTGGCCTCGCCTTCGGCGACAAGGCTGTCTTCCTCGCCCAGGACGTTGCCGAAGCGCTCTTCTACCGCGACGCGGCCAACCTCAATCGGGTCCTGAAGGCGAGGGAAAAGGGTACTCACTCGGTGAGTACCCCTGGGGGAGTCCAGCGCAAGTCGACCATCACGGAGGCCGGCCTGTACCGCGCGATCATGCAGCGCAAGCTGGCCAACGAGATGGACCCGCTGCGCCGGATCGCCGTCGAGCGATTCCAGGATTGGATCGTCGAGGACATCCTCCCCCAGATCCGCCGCATGGGGAGCTACTCCACAGCACCCCTGCCGATCCCGGCGCCGGTGCAGATCGACGTCCGGGACCAGCAGCAGCTCGCCGTCATCGCCACGCAGCTCATCGCCCTCACCGGGGAGCTGAAGGCCGAGCTGGAGGACAAGACCCGGGCGCTCGCGGCCGAGTCCCAGGCCCGGCAGGTGACGACCGTCGCCCTGTCCGAGGCCCACGAGCGGATCGACGCCCAGCGGCCAGCTGTGCTGGCGCACGAGCGCCTCGCGCTGTCGGAGGACTGGCTGACGCTCTCCGAGGCGGCCGTCGCGCTCATCATCCCCCGGGGCAGGCTCATCGATCACCTCCTGGCGCTCGGCTACCTGACGCGCGCCGGTGTCGGGAAGCGTGAGCGCCTCCGCTGCACGATGGCGGGCGCCAAGGCTGGATGGATCCGGCAGTGCCCCAGGGAAGTCCGGCGCGAGGACGGCAGGATCGTCACGGCGTTCCATCCTCACCTGACGTCTGCGGGGATGGCCGGCCTGGTCGAGCACTTCTGCCGGGGCGTGAGGGCGACCCAGCAACCCCTCATCCCGGGCGTCTGACCCCTACGCAAATCTGCGCTGGGGTGGCCCTACGCCACCCCGCCGATCGATGCAGCATAATGATACCGAAACGCCGTTCGCTTCCTTTCACGCCCGCCGAGAGGCCGCCCTAGAAGGCAACGTAGCCGTCCGGCGTTGGCACCTCGATTAGCTCGCCGGGCATGGCAGCTTCCCCTTCCAGAGGCGGAAAACAACCGAGTCGTGGAGCATGGCCCCGCTCGGCAGCACCAGCAAATCGGTCTCATAAGGCACCTCGGAGCCGCCGTTCGCGTAGCACCGCCGCGCCGACGCGAGGCCATATCGGAGCCGGACGGGGGGCTGGCAATCGAGGCCATCGACCCCGAGCCCGCCGTCCTCTCCCACGACGAGGGGCAGAACCGGCTCATGGTTTGACGGGCAGTACACGCCAGGCGCCGGCAACATCCAACTCGTGTCGGCGGTCGCCGGGACGGCGATGGCGGCCAGGACGATGGCGGTAACGAGCGTACGCATGACGATCACTCCAGGACAGGGCTGAGGCACCACGCGCGTCCGTCGGCTTCAAGCCAGACGACCGCCGCGGCGATGAGGGGGGTGCCGTCCGCGAGCCGGAAACCAGGCTCGCGGAGGCGGTATGAGAACCGGACGGCCCCGGCCGGCCGGGGCACGCCGACGAGGGGGAGGCCCCGGGCCACGGCATGGACGTTCCGGGATCCGGTCCGCAGGCAGCGCAGGCGGGCCGCCTCGGAGGCCCGGAGCGTCACGCCGACCAGGGCGACGGCCGGGGCGTGCCCGACGACTCGGCCGGCGATGCGGATGCTCCAGGCCCGCCGCGTCAGGTTGCGGTAGGCTTCAGCGCTTGGCGTGCTCATCGCACGCCGTCCGGATCCAGCCGCCCGGCCGGACGGACCCAGGCGCACCGCAGGCATCGCAGACCGAGCCCGAGACCCATTCGGCCGTCCGGAGCATGTGGGACACGGTGTTGGAACGCGACGCGTAGAACCGGAGCGTGCCGAACTTCTCCTTGACCTGCCGGCTCTCGAAACCGCTCGGGACCCCCTCGTCGCGCATCCATTCGGCGAGCGCGGAGAGGAGCCAGTGCCAGCCGCGCGAGGTCTCCGTCGGGATCGTGTAGATCTCAGGATAGGTCTCGTGCAGATCCAGGTAGCTCTCGGCCGGGACCTCGCGGGGCGCCTGACTGCCCTGCCAGCGCAGGGCCAGCATCCGGCCGACGAGCTCGGCGACGAGGGCCCTGTCCGGGGCCCCTTCGAGGCTGGCGCGGGGCCGCGACAGCCGCGGGATCTCCCACCGGACGCGGGGACCGGATCCGGTCGGGTCGATCCCCGAGACGGTGATGCCGGCGGCACCTTCGCCCAGGGCACTCGTGAGGTACGCCAGAGCCTCGGCGCGGATCGCGGTCGTCATGTCGGTCTCCATCGCTCAGGGTCACTGCAGGGGGGCGGCGTCGCGGGCGTCGAGAACCGCCTCGATCAGGCGGCGCAGGGCCCGCAGGCTGCCCCCCGGCCAGTGCTCCTCCAGCGCGGCCCACTCCCACCCTTCGAGCGGGGGCACCCAGGCCTCGTCGAGGCCCCGGTCTGCGCGGACGTCGGCAAGGATCAAGGTCGCGAGCTGGCGCATGTGCTCCGGGCCCGGCTCGTCCAGGCGCAGGATCACGCTCCTGTCGAGGAGCGGCCGGGGCACGGTGTCGAGCGAGTTGGCCGTCAGGATCCACTGCACGTGGGACAGGTCGACGTCGGCCTGGAGATAGACGTCCCGGTAGCGCGCGGCCGTCTCGGTGCCGATCTGGTTGATGAGCGCGTCGCAGGCGTTCCCGTTGTGGCGGCTGGTCCCGATCTTATCGACCTCGTCGATGACCAGGATCGGGTTGGCGATCCTGGTCCGGATGAGCTCGCGCACCGGGGCCGAGAACCCCCCCGTTGACCAGCCCCGGGCCACGCCGCCGATCGAGACCGAGTCCGTGACGCCGGCCATGGAGTAGACCGCCGGCTGCAGGCCGAGGACCTCCCCGTACCGGCGCGCCAGCCTGGTCTTGCCGCCGCCGGGCTCGCCGACGAGGAGCAGCGGCGGATTCCTGACGACGGCCTGGGACGCGAGCGGGCGCAGCAGCCGGTCGATGATCGCCTGCCCGTGGGGGCAGTCGGCGATCAGCTCGGCCCGGACCGCCGCTAGGTCGGCCGGCGGCGTGACGAGCGGCAGGGCCACCCGCACGATCGCCTCGGCCTCCTTGACGGGATCGTCGCCGCGCGTGCCCTTCTTCACGTGGCTAACGTCCCCGACGAGCATGGCCGTCGGGACCGTCGGAAGGCCCTCGATCGGGTCGCTGTACGTCTTGCCGTCCGTCGGCGCTTCCGCCTTCGGCTGAGGCAGCGGCTGGATCCCGGCCCGATCCTCGGAGACCAGGCCGTTCAGCTCCCCCAAGTCGTCCAGGGACGGCTCTGTGCGGGCCGGCGGCTCGTCGAGGACGTTGAAGACGAGGCTGAGCGTGTGCGCGAATCCGCGCGCGAGGTGCGTCGTCTGGGAGATCTGCACGTGCCTGCCCTCGGGCAGGTAGACCGCGACATCGACCTCGTCCTCGTCGTGCCGATCGAGGGCGTCCGCGGTCGCCAGGTAGTCGATCGCGCTGCGCATGAGGCCGTACGAGATGTGGTCGACGTAGCCCGTGACCGGCCGGCTCTTGACGTAGCGGACGCACAGCATCGCGCAGCGCCGGGCGGCCTCCGGCGAGCCGATCGCGGCGAGCCAGACGTTGCATCGGTCGTGCAGGTCCTCGATCTCGCGGGCGGTCTCGGCGAGCACGACGCCCTTGCCGGCATCCACGAGCTGCAGGATGTCGTCGCAGGCCCGCTCGATCTCCCGGATGGCGGTCGTCGTCGGTGACTTGACCGCAGCGGCAAGCGCGACGGTCAGGGCCTCGGGCAGCTTGTGCGGGCAGTCCTCGGCGACGAGCGGCAGGCAGACCGCCCGCATGTCGGCGTAGACGTCGCCCTGCAGGAACTCGGCGCCCGACAGGACATCCAGCGTGCTCGGGATCGGGAAATCCTGGTGCGGCCAACGGGGGTCACGGTACAGCTCAATGCTCTTCCGCACGCTGCGCATGGCAGCGTCGTAAACCTTGGACATGGGGGGATGCTCGCTGGAAACGGGTGGGCACGCGCAGGCGGGCGCCGAGCAGGGCTCAGGCGGGGCGGCGGGCTATCCGTTTTAAGCAGCGAGCGAGGGTCACGGGGTCGTCCTTCCAGTGAGGCTCCACCATGCCCGGGGCGGCCCCGCGAGGCAATCGGAAGTCCCGGACAGGGTTAGGTTTTCCCTGGGCTTCGGTCGCCCGCGCCGTCCCGTTCCGAATCGCTCAGAGTGCTATCTTGGCGGGGTCGGACGAGGTGGAGCGGGCGATGGCGGATACGATCTCGGAGGCCGAGCAGGGCGGTGACGACCCAACGGCATTCCTGTTGGTCATGGATGTCATCGCGCGAGCGCGCCGGGACGGCCTCGACGACATGCAGACTGCCGGCGGGATCCTGGTGGTCTTGGAGAGCCACGGGCTCCTGCAGCGGGACCCGGCCTGATGGGCGGGTTCGGCTTCTATGGCGGGACAACCCCATGCGGCATGCACTGGCACTACACCGGTGCGGGCCCATTCGTGCTTCGGACCCCGGATGGCCGACCGCACCGGTTCGAGGACAGCGACCGCTTTGGCCCGGTCCGGCTGCGCAAGGACGACGAGGTCTCGGACGCCCGTCCCTGGGGCGAGAAGCACCCGTTCTGGGCCAGACACTCCGCATGGTGCCGTCAGGGCCGACGCGTGGCCGAGGACGGCATCACCTGCATCCTGGATCCTGAAGCATGAGCCGCCCCGCCCCCTCGGCCGACCTATTCGCTCGGCTCGCCCGGCGGTTCCCGGGATCCCCCGGCCACGCCGCCTGGCGCGCCCGGCAGACGTGCCCGGATCGCCGCCTCGACGGCGGCCGCGGCGACGTCGGCCTCCCGGCCGTGCGGGAGGACCTCCCGGGTGAGGGCGCGCCCGGTCAACGGGTCGGCCACGATGACCGTGGATCGCTCCAGGCCGACGAGCACCCTCACGCTGAGCTCGACGCGCACACCGCTGCCAGGGCCGTCCTCGACGGTATGGCGAGCCTCGACGTCGGGCAGGTCGTCGATGGAGTAGTCGGGCCCGATCGGCCGGGCGGCCATGATCGCGGCCATCTCGGCGTCGGAGATGTCCTCGACGGGCAGGGCGACGCGACCCGCGGGGGGATCCTCGACGAAGCCGGCCGGGCGGCGGCGGGGCTCCATGCCGGCGAGGATCCGGATGCTCTCGGGGTCGTACGTGTCGTCGGGCATGCCACGGATTCTCGGGCCGCCCCCTCGGGGAAGCAAGCCCGGCACGTGCCGCGGCACGTGTCAGAGCACGCAGGTGGCGAGGGGGGATCCCCGGCCCCGAGGGGCGGGCACACCGAGCTCGCGCTGGAGCGCCTGGCTGTGCGGGACGCTCGAATCCGGACGGGGGCAGCCCTGCCGGCGGTGTGGTCGGCCTACAGCTGAGGGGAGGGGACGATGTATCGATCCAAGGTCGAGACCGCCGCCGTGACCTGGCGCGAGGCCCGCATGAACGCCTGCGCCGCGCTGATGGGCGACAAGGTCGTGTGGGCCGACCTGGGAGCGGCCGAGACGGCTCTGACCGAGGCCGTGAAGGCCATGCTGGATCAGGAGGCCGAGAGGGCGCGGCTCGCGGCGCGGCCGAAGACGTTCGTTGTCTACGGCATGAAGTATGGCGCCCGCCACGAGGAGAAGACCTGCACCCTAGAGGAGGCCATCGACGAGGCCTGTGGCGCTGCAGAGTGGGGGAGCTGGTACCCCGAAGGTGTCCGGACCCTTCAAAGAGAGCTCATCCTCAACGAGGAGCAGCTCTACGTGAAGATCCATGAGCGGAACTGACGATGCGCATCTACACCGAGACGCCCCTCCGCCTGGTGCCGCCCCGGGGCGTGGTCATCGCGCCGGACTGGGACCGCCCGACGCCGCCGGCTCCCCGCCCCGAGGACGTCGCGGCCCTCCGTGCGCGCCTCGTCGCCGCCTTCGCGGGGGAGACCGTCCGGATGCTGTCGGCTTGGGTGTCCGAGCTCGATCCGGTCGTCGCGCATGGGCCCGACGGCTTGCTGCGCGGCCTGGCGCTCGCCGGGGACCTGGAGGCCCGGATCGTCGTGCCGTCCCGGCTGTCGACTCTGGAGGCCTGCGCGGCGGCGGTCACCGGCGGGGGCGAGCCAGTTTAAGGCAACTTCCGAGATTGCCTTAAAAAGGGATCACCCGCCCTGTGTGTGCGCCACCTGTGCGCCCGTGAAAATGAACAAACGTTCATAAACTGTTCCGGTACTCCGGCGGCAGGTCCGGGTCGGCCAGGAGCCGGGCGACGCCTTCCCGAAGATGATCCGGAGCGGGCCCATCTTGTCATAGGCGTACGGGGTGATGCCGCGGACGCGGGCGGCCAGCACGGCCTCCGCCGCGTACAGCTCGCGGGCCCGGGGCGAGTCGAGGCCGACCGCCCACCGGATCTCGCCGCACAGCCAGGTGTAGCGCCCCCATTCCTGGAGGAAGCTGCGGTACTCGGGTGTCCACATCTCAGGCCTCCCGAGCCGCGAGTCGGCGGGCCTCCCGAACCAGGGCGGGCTTGGCCGGGATCATGCCCTGCGCCGCCACCTTGAACAGGTAGTCGACACGCCGTTCATGCTGGTCGAAGGCGCGCAGGATGCGGCCCCAGTCGAACCCGGCCGTCAGCCTCAGCCTGGCAAGATCGACGCATGTCATGAGGAGGTCAGCCCGCGTGACGCGTCGCTTGCGCTTCTCCAGGCCCTGCGGCTCCGTGTAGTGCTGCATCATGATGCAGAGCCAGTCGTCGCCCTGGTCCCCTCGTCGAGATACGACAGCCGGGCATTGCGGATCGTATCCGCGAGCTCGTCGCGCTCGGCGTCCGTCAGCGCTGCGAAGACGGCGGCCCCGACGTCGTAGCGGTCGAGGTCAGGATGCTGGTGGACCGGCGGATCCGGTGGGAGGCCATCGCCCGCCGCAGCCGCAAACACCCCCGCGACGCGTTCGCGATAGGGCCCGAACACGCCGAGAACCCGACTCCAGTCCGGCTGCTGCATCAGGCCCGCGAGATCCACGCACGTGCCGGTCAGGTCCTCGTCCGTGACCTAGTCCTTCCGCTTGCCGAGGCCGCGGGGCGAGACGCCGTGCTGGAGGATGCAGCAGAGCCAGTCGTCGTCCTGCCGGCCCTCATAGGAGATCCGGGCGGCGCGGATCCCCCGGGCGAGCTCGGCCCTCTCATCGTCCGTCAGCCACTGGCTGGCGGAGTGGCCGGTAGAGATCTGATCGTATGGCATGTCGCTGTCCTCGTGCGTTTCGTTGCGCACGAGGTTCTTCCCTGGACCCTACCTGAAGCTTAGCGGGGTCCGGATGAGAGGGTGCTCGGTAAAGAGGACATTGCCAGGGGCCCCCGGAAGGGCCCCCCGGGAGCGTTCCGGAGGCGTTCCCTGGCCACATGTGGGCCACAGATTCGACCCGTCGGGCCACGCATTGCGGCCGACGGCGGGCCACCGGGGACGACGGCGGACCACCTTGCTCCGCAGGGGAAACCGGCCTATCAGGGCGCGGCGGGACCGTGCGTCCCCCCGTTCGGGACGTGGGGGTCGCAGGTTCAAATCCTGCCACTCCGACCAAGAATTCCCGCTTCCACACAATCGAGCCTCACTGGTTTTCGGCGCTGGCGCGTTGGACCGTGTGGCATGGTGAGCCAAGCCGGGCGAGAATGTCATCCGAGGCAGTGCGATCCGCAGGGCAGTCGCCTCAGGCGTCGCAAGATTGGGCGGGCTTCGCGCGCAGCCTCGTCGGTGCCGCCGCGCTACTCGGGCTATCCATCATCGTCTTCGTGGCGCTGCTCGATCCCTATGGCCTGCGTGCCGCGCCGGGACGGCCGCCGGGTCCGATCATGGATGCCAACCAGCGGCTCTCCTATCCGCAGATCACCCGCGGCGGCGCATTCGACGCGGCGGTCTTCGGCACCTCCACCGCCCGGCTGCTCGATCCGGCCGCCCTCGACGCGGCCTTCGGCGTGCGCTTCGCCAATCTGGCCATGAATGCCGCCACGCCCGATGAGCAGATCCGTCTGGCCGCGCTGTTCCTGGCGCATCGGTCGATCAGGGCGATCCTGTTCGGGCTCGACGACACGTGGTGCGCCGCCGATCCACCCGCGCGGACTGCCAACGCCTTTCCGGACTGGCTGTACGCGGAGGGCGTGCCCTGGGGGGGGCTGCGGCAAATGAATTTGCGCTCCGTCACCGTTGCGGCTCAAGTCGGGCTCGCGCAGCTCGGTCTGGCACGCCCGCGCATCCGGCAGGACGGCTACGCGGTCTTCACCCCACCGGAGGACCGCTACGATCTCGCCCGCGCGCAGGCCCATATCCGTGCCAACGCTGCCGACCGCACGACGACCGCCGACCCGGAGGACGCGCCAATGCCGGCACTCGTTCGGCTGGATCAACTCCTTGGTACGATTCCCGCCGGGACGTTAACGCTCCTCGTCTTCACGCCGATTCATGTGGCGGCGCAGGGGGCTGCCGGGACGGCGGCAGGTGGGCGCGAGGCAACCTGCAAAAGGCGCGTCGCCGGTATCGGAGCCGCCCACGGTGCCACCGTGGTGGATTTCCGCATCGCTTCGCCGCTCACCAGCCGGGACGCGAATTACTGGGACGCCTTGCACTACCGCCTGCCGGTGGCAGCCCAGATCGTGGCGGATCTGAAGGCGGCGGTGGTCACCGGCGTGGATGACCCGGCAGGCATGTACCGGGTGCTGGCACACCCCTGAGACAGTCTCACGCCGCGGCGCGCTCCGCCTGAGCCCAGCCGTCCCGGGTGGCGCTGCAGTAATCCGTGAACCGGCCCTCCCGGATCGCCGCCCGGGCGCCCGCCATCAGCTCCTGGTAATAGGCGAGGTTGTTCCAGGTCAGCAGCATCATCCCCAAAATCTCGTTCGAGCGGACGAGGTGATGCAGGTAGGCCCGGGAATAATCCCGGGTCGCCGGGCAGGTCGAGGCTTCATCGAGCGGCGCCGTGTCCTCGGCATGACGGGCATTGCGCAGGTTGACCCGCCCGTGGCGCGTATAGGCCAGCCCGTGGCGGCCGGCGCGGGTCGGCATCACGCAGTCGAACATGTCGATGCCGCGGGCGACCGCTCCCAGGATGTCGTCCGGCGTGCCGACCCCCATCAGATAGCGAGGCTTGGCCGAGGGCAGATGCGGCTCCACGGTCTCGATCATGGAGAACATCACCGCCTGCGGCTCGCCGACCGCGAGGCCGCCGACCGCGTAGCCCTTCAAGTCGAGATCGGTCAGGGCGCGGGCGCTCTCGATCCGGAGCGCCGGGACGTCGCCGCCCTGAACGATGCCGAACAGAGCCCGGCCGGGCTGCTCGCCGAAGGCGACGCGACACCGCTCGGCCCAGCGCAGCGACAGATGCATCGCCTTCTCGATCGCCGCGTGGTCGGCCGGCAGACGCACGCACTCGTCGAGCTGCATCTGAATGTCGGAGCCCAGCAGGCCCTGGATCTCGATGGAGCGCTCCGGGCTCATGTGGTGCGCGGTGCCGTCGATATGCGAGCGGAAGGTCACGCCCTGCTCGTCGATCTTCCGGAGCGCCGAGAGCGACATCACTTGGAAGCCGCCCGAGTCGGTCAGGATCGGCCGGTCCCAGTTCATGAAGCGGTGCAGCCCGCCGAGGCGCGCCATGCGCTCGGGGCCGGGCCGCAGCATCAGGTGGTAGGTGTTACCGAGCACCACGTCGGCGCCGAGATCACGGACCTGCCCGGGATACATCGCCTTGACGGTCGCAGCGGTGCCCACCGGCATGAAGGCCGGCGTCCGGATCTCCCCCCGGGGCGTCGTGATCGTGCCGGTGCGGGCGGTGCCGTCCTGGGCCAGCAGGGAGAAGCCGAAGGGAAGTGGATCGGTCATGGCAGGTCCGCGCGCGGGCCGGGGAAGAGCAGGCTGGCGTCGCCGTAAGAGTAGAAGCGGTAGCCGGTGCGGATCGCATGCGCGTAGGCCTCGCGCATCGTATCGAGGCCCGAAAAGGCCGAGACCAGCATGAAGAGCGTCGAGCGCGGCAGGTGGAAGTTGGTCACCAGGGCGTCCACCGCCCGGAACCGGTAGCCCGGCGTGATGAAGATGTCGGTGGGCCCCGAAAAGGCTGAGAGCGTGCCGTCCGGGCTCGCGGCGCTCTCCAGCAGGCGCAGCGCCGTGGTCCCGACGGCGACGATCCGGCCGCCGGCGGCCCGGGCGGCGTTGAGCGCCTGAGCAGTCGTCGCATCCAGGAGGCCAATTTCGGCATGCATGCGGTGGCCTTCGGTATCCTCGGCCTTCACCGGCAGGAAGGTGCCCGCCCCGACATGCAGGGTGACGTGATGACGGTGCAGCCCGGCCGAATCGAGATCCGCGAGCAGCGCCTCGGAAAAATGCAGCCCGGCCGTGGGCGCCGCGACGGCCCCCGGGTGCCGGGCGTAGATCGTCTGGTAGTCGGTCACGTCCCGTGCGTCTGTGGCGCGCTTGCCGGCGATGTAGGGCGGCAGCGGGAGCGCCCCCTCGGCCGCGATGGCGGCGTCGAGCTCCGGCCCCGCCCGGTCGAAGTCGAGCACGATCTCGCCGGCCTCGCCCTTCCCGGTCACGATCGCCGTCAGCGCGCCAAAGCGCAGCGTGTCGCCAACGGCCAGCCGTTTGGCCGGGCGGGCGAAGGCACGCCAGCGCCCCGGCCCCTCGCGCAGGTGCAGCATCGCCTCGGTGCGTTGTCCCGGGGCGCTTGGCCGCGTGCGCACGCCGAGAAGCCGCGCCGGGATCACCCGCGTATCGTTGAAGACAAGGGCATCGCCGTCCCGCAGGACGCCGGGCAGGTCACGTACGGTCCGGTCGGCCAGGGCCGTGCCCGGTCGCACCACGAGCAACCGCCCCGCATCCCGCGGCTCGGCCGGGCGCAGGGCGATGCTGGTCTCCGGCAGGTCGAAATCGAACAGGTCCACGCGCATCGCCGGCTGCCTGCACCGAACCGCACGCGGTTTCAACCGCGGAACCCTCGGAAGGCGCGGCCGTTTTCCGCGTCACCAAGACGCGAAAGTCGCATCCGATGCCCTGGTACGCCGTCCGCCCCCGTGACGAAGCCGACCCGCGCTGGCCGCTGCCGGGCAAGCCGGAGATCGTCCTTAAGGCCGAGGATCCGGATCAGGCCCGGGCGCGGTTCGAGGAAGCCTATCCCAGCCAGCCCTTCGGAAGCCCGACCGTGCCGGTGCCGGATGCCGGGCTCGGCAGCTTCCGCCAGGATCCGGACGCGCTCGTCGTCTGCGAAACGGGCGAGCCGCCCGCGAACCGCGGTTAGGATCGATGGCGACGCTCGGCCGGCCTCGACGGGTGACCCTGGACGGTCAGCTTCTCGGATACTGGGAGCGCGAGGCAGCGCGCCTGGAAACCCTGGCGACCGCCGCTTCCTTCGCTTGGCAGCGTCGCCGGCTCCTACGCAAGGCCGAGGCTGCCCGCGCGAAGGCTGCGATCAGCCGTCAACGGGAAGTGGCTCGCGGGTACGAGGTCGGGCCGTCCGAGACTTAGCCGAGGCTACACTCTTTTCGGGAGCCTCGAACCTTTGCCGTGGCCTGGGGCAAGGTTGATGCCGTATGGGCGCGCCGACACCAACTCGGCGCCGACCTATGGACCGCACTCAGAAAGCTGCCCTCTTCAGCGCCGGTATCGGCCTCGCCGTCACGGCGTTGAAGTTCTACGCCGCGTGGCTGACCGGCAGCCTCGCGCTGTACTCGGATGCGCTGGAGAGCATCATCAACGTGGTCGCGGCGATCGGCGCCTTCGTGGCGCTTCGCGTGGCGGCGCGGCCTGCCGACGAAGACCACCCCTACGGGCACCACAAGGCCGAGTTCTTCTCCGCGGTGATCGAAGGCGCGCTGATCATCGTGGCGGCGCTCCTGATCCTGCGCGAATCGTACTACGGCGTGCTCGCGCCCAAGCCCCTCGACGCCCCGGCCATCGGCGTGGCGATCAATTTCGGGGCCGGCATCATCAATGCGGCCTGGGCGGCGGCCCTGCTGCGCTGGGGCCAGCGGTGGCGCTCGCCGGCCCTGATCGCCGACGCCCGCCATGTCTTCGCCGACGTGGTCACATCCTGCGGCGTCCTGGTCGGCGTCGGCGCCGTGCTGCTGACGGGCTATCCGATCCTCGACCCCGTCGTCGCCGGGCTGGTCGCGCTCAACATCCTCTGGTCCGGCTATCAGATGGTGCGTGAGTCGGTTGACGGTCTCATGGACCGGGCCGCACCGCACGAGATGGTGAGCCAGATCCGCACGCTCATCTCGGAGCACGGGGAGGGAGCCCTCGAAGCCCACGATGTGCGCACCCGAGCGGCCGGGCAGGCGACCTTCATCGACTTCCACCTCGTGGTCCCCGGCGCGATGACCGTCGAGGATTCGCACGCGATTTGTGACCGGCTCGAAGGCGCCCTGGAGACGACTATCCCCGGGGCTGTCGTGACGATCCATGTCGAGCCGGGCGAACAGGCCAAGGCCCGCGGCGTGCCGGTGCTCTGATCCGGCGTTCAGCTCCAGGCGTGGGACGGCGGATTGACGCCGTTCAGCGCGTGGTTGCCGATGATGGCGTATTTCCACCGGACCGGATCGTGCAGCGTGTGGGTCCGGGCATTGCGCCAGTGCCGGTCGAGATTCTCGGCCGCCAGCGTCGAGCGGGTCCCCGACAGCTCGAACAGCTTGTTGGCGGCCGCCAGGGCGACTTCGGTGGTCAGCACCTTCGCCTCGGCCACGGCGAGCTGCGCGGCCGCCACGCTTTCGGCATCCGGCCGGGCCACCGCCGCATCGAGGATGAGCCCCGCCCGGTCGAGCAGCGCCTCGGCGGCGTGCTGGCGGATGGTCAGGTCGCCGATCGCCTGGATCGTGTAAGGATCCTCGGAGGCCCGATCCAGCCCGCTGTCGATCCACGGCCGGGCCTTCTCACGCACGAACCGGATCGTGTCGTCCAGCGCCTCCCGGCCGATTCCGGCATCGACGGCCGCCTGGATGATCTGGAACACGGCGCCGTCCGCGGTGGGCGCCTCGTAGCCCTTCCAGGCCGGGACCAGATGCGTCTTCGGCACCCGGACATCCTCGATCAGCACGGTGCCGCTCGCGGTGCCGCGCTGGCCGAAGCTCGACCAATCGTCGATGACCGTCAGGCCCGGGGCGTCCCGCTCGGCGATGGCGTACCAAGCCCGGCCCTCTCCATCGAGGGCGACGATCGGCACGAGATGGGCGAGGAGCGCGCCGGTGGCGTAGAACTTCTGGCCGCGCACGACGACATGATCGCCGGCATCGGTGAAGCGCGTGTCGAAGTCGGCCGCCCGCTTGGTGCCGCGCTCCGAGAAGGCGTTTCCGAACCGGGTGCCGCGCAGGACCTGCCCGAACAGCAGACGCTTCTGAGCGTCGTCCGACACCGTCCGGATCGCCGCGACGATGCCGAGATGGTTCTGCGCGATCTGCGCGATGGCGGGGTCCGCCGCCGCGATGATGGCGATGACCTCCGCCAGGGTTCGGTAGGACACCTCCGGGCCGCCATAGGCCCGTGGCACGTTGATCGACCACAGGCCGCTCTGGGAAAAGGCATCGAGCTGAGCGAGCGGCCGCACGGCGTTGCGGTCACGCTCAGAGGCGCCGGCGCGGAACTCGGCTGCGAGCCGACGGGCGATATCGAGCGCCTCCGAATCGCCGCCGATGATATGGGCCTGGATCGGCGGTCGTTGAGGACCGGGCGCGCCCCGCGCGCCCTGAGGTTCGAGGGTCCGTGCATCGACGGCGATGTTCATGACACGCTCCAATGGACAGGGGAAAGGGACGGTCAGGCCGCTTCGGCGCGCTGGGCTCGGGCGGCCTCCAGGGCGCGCACCCGCGGAATCACGTGCGTGCCGAAATACGCGACCTCCTCCTGGAAATGCAGGAAGGCCAGCAGCGCGAGATCGGCGCCGGCATCCTTGAGATCCAGGATCCGCTCGGCGATCTGATCGGGCGTCCCGATCAAGTTGCTCCGGAAGCCGTCGTTGTACTGGACCAAGTCGTCGAAGGTGGATTTCGCCCAGTTGCCCTCGCCCTCGGGGGAGGCCTTGCCGGCATTCTTCACCTCGTGGCCGAAAGCCTTCACGGC
>Ga0164296_1000767_pt1 | contig 36654 bp, 24 predicted proteins | sample GEODES057metaG_FD_113533 | JGI IMG/M metagenome (GOLD analysis project Ga0164296, IMG submission 113533) | Dystrophic lake water microbial communities from Trout Bog Lake, Wisconsin, USA - GEODES057 metaG | ecosystem: Environmental > Aquatic > Freshwater > Lake | place: USA: Trout Bog Lake...
CGCCGACGAAGGCAGCCACACCGGCGCTCAAGTGGATGACGTACCCTCCTGAGAAGTCAACGGCACCCTTCTGGGCGAAGAAACCGCCGCCCCAGAGCAAGCAGGCGTTGACGCAGTAGATCATCGTGATCCACAGCGGCACAATGAGCAGCCAGGCCTTGAACTTCAAACGACCAACCAATCCACCGAGGAACAGCAGCGGGGTGATGGCCGCGAACACGAACTGGAAGTAGGCCAGCGTCGCGGTCGGGAAGTGGAACGGGATCAGGGTGTTGGCACCCGAGACCGCCTGGCTGGCTTCGTCGGCCGCCGTCGAGAGCGGGCTGAAGTGGCCAATAAAGCCGCTCCAGAAGGAACCGGTCGGGCCGAAGTGCGAGATTGGACCGAAGGCCATGTTGTAACCCCAGAGCATCCACACCACCAGGGTGAGAGCGAAGCCCGAGAAGCACATCAACATGGTGTTGACAATCCACTTCTTGCGCACGAGGCCGCCGTACAGGACGGCGAGGCCGGGAAGACTCATCAAGCCGACGAGCGTGGCAGCAACGAGCTGCCACGTGTTGTCGCCCGAATTGAGCCAACTGGGATAGGGAATGTTGGTGGCCGCGTACAGCACATCCACTCCTTCTGCTCGAAGAGGGCGACGCTGACCTCAGGTTGATGAGACCACTCTTTCAAGCGAGGATTTCGCAACTGTTAGCGCTGTGTTTCGGGCGTATGAACTCGCCCGCGCTACTGCCAGGAGCGCTCAATGACCTGGGCGATGTCCATGACGGCCACATCGTCGCCCCGTCCGGTGGCCTTGACGCCATCGTCGAGCATGATGATGCAGAACGGGCACGCGGCCGCAATCACGTTGGCGCCAGTGTCGAGCGCCTCGGCGACGCGATTCATATTGATCCGCGAACCAGTGTTCTCTTCCATCCACATACGGGCGCCGCCGGCCCCGCAGCAGAAGCTGGTTTCTCGGCTGCGGTCCATCTCGACCATCGTTGCCCCCGAGGCCGCGAGGGCGTCGCGAGGCTCGTCGAACACGCGGTTGTGTCGTCCGAGGTAGCACGGGTCGTGGTAGGTCACCACGTCACCGGAGGCACCGAGCTGGACGCGACCAGTCGCCACGAGGTGCTGGAGTACCTCTGAGTGGTGGGCGACGTCGAAGTGACCACCGAGGGCCGGGTACTCGTTCTTCATGGTGTTAAAGCAGTGGGCGCAACTCGTGATGACGGTGCGTGCCCGGGCCTCATTGAGCGTCGTGATGACGTTCTTCGCCAACTCCTGGAAGAGGTACTCGTTGCCCAAGCGACGAGCGGGGTCACCCGTGCAGGACTCGCGGGGTCCCAGAATGCCAAAGGAGATTCCGGCCCGGTGCAGCACGCGGGCCGTGCTCACAACTTGCGTGCGGGCCCGCTCGTCGAGCGCCCCGGCGCAACCAATCCAGTAGAGGTACTCCACGTCCTCGGGAATGGTGTCGTCAAAGACCGGCACCTCGAATTCGAGTTCCTTAGTCCACTCGAGTCGCTTGGAGGCGCCCATACCCCACGGGTCACCCTGGTTCTCTAGATTGCGAAGCATCAATCCGGCCTCGGTGGGGAAGCGTGACTCCATCAACACTTCGTAGCGACGCATGTCGACGATGGTGTCCACGTGCTCGATGTCCACTGGACACTGTTCCACGCAGGCGCCACAGGTCGTGCACGACCACAAGACGTCGGGATCGATCGTTGTTGGTACCAACGTCGCCAACTCGCCAGGCTCGCCGCGTAGCAACTGGTCGGCCGAGGCGAACATCGTGTCGCGCAACCCCATGATCAGGAGCTTCGGGCTCAGCGGCTTACCCGTGTTCCAGGCCGGGCAGACCGACTGGCAACGTCCGCACTCAGTGCAGGTTGAAAAGTCGAGCATCTGCTTCCACGTGAAGTCACTCAGGTGGCCAACGCCGAAGACGGTGTCTTCCGTGACCTTCTCCATGTCCATGTCGGGCGTCGTCGCCAGGGCGCCCAGCGCCCGCGGCCGGCGGGCGAAGGCAATGTTGATGGGCGCCAAGAAGATGTGGAGGTGCTTGGAGTAGGCCAGGAAGACCATAAAGGCCGCGATAACGGCCACGTTGGCAATGACGAACACGGCCTCAAGGACACTGTTAACGCCGAGACCAAGTGGGGCGAGCCAGTGGGCCACCACGAGTGAGGCAAAGGCCCAGGGCGACGCGGCGCCTTCGTTGGCCGACACGTTCGCACCGCCGCTTGCGTGGGCGAAGGGGAAGTGGCCCGTGTTGATCTGGGCACCGCGATAGAGCAACAGCGTCACAATGACCAGGCTGATCATGCCGAGGGCGACCCAGGCCGCACCGAGGTGCGAACCATAAAAACGACTCGCCCGGTCCTTGCGGCGGGGAGCCTGGCGAACGCGAATCGCCGCGAAGACGACCAAACTCACCAGGACCGCGGTGGCGAAAAAGTCCTCCACAAAGGCCAGCCAATTGCTCTGACCAATCAAGGGAATGTGGAAGTTCCGTGAAAACAGCGCGCCATAGGCTTCGACGATGGTCGTAAGCAGCACCGTGAATCCCCACATCGTGAAGAAGTGAGCGAGACCCGGTACCGTCCAGCGCAGCAACCGGCGCTGCCCCAGCACTTCCGTGGCCTCAACCTGGGCCGTGCGGCGCACGCCCTGCCAGCGTCGTTCAGTGGGCTTTCCACTTCGAAGAAGGCGGGCCAACCAGTTGAATCGGCGGCCGGCAATGGCGACGCAAATGAGCGTGATTCCCACGCCGAGCAGACTGCGCGTCAGCATGGCACCTCCTCGTGGTTACTTTTGGAAGTTTTCGAAGTAGCGACTGGGTGTGGGGCCGCGCTGGCCGCGGTACTTCGATCCCAGGCCGTTGGCACCGTAGGGGCGCTCAGCCGCAGTCGTCATCTGGAAGAAGCTGATTTGGCCAATCTTCATGCCCGGGTAGAGGGTGATGGGAAGGTTGGCCAAGTTGGCCAACTCCAGCGTGATGTGTCCATCCCAGCCAGCGTCAATGAAGCCAGCCGTCGAGTGAATAACGAGTCCGAGACGGCCCAGCGAGCTCTTGCCTTCGAGGCGGGCCACGAGATCATCGGCGATGGCCACGCGCTCGAGCGTCGAACCGAGCATGAATTCACCAGGGTGCAGAATCATTGGCTTGTCGGGGCCGACGTCAATCAGTTCGGTCAGGTCCTCTTGTGCTTCACGCACGTCAATCACGCGCTGGGAGTGATTACGGAAGACGCGAAAGAGCTGATCGATGTGGAGGTCGACCGAGGACGGCTGGATGCACTCCGGGCCGAGGGGCTCGATAACGATGCGCCCCGCATCAATTGCTTCTTTGATTGACCGGTCAGAGAGAACCATATGCGTTCAACGTTACTCCGATAGCCCGCCAAACAACGGCTGGCTAAGTACTATCGCGTCAACCAGACGCCCACGTCCGTGGGGAGACAGCCGTCCACGAGTGGCGCACTGGACAGAACAACCTCGGCGTCCGCGGGCAGCGGGAGCGGTGCGGGACCGAAATTAACGATGCACTGAATCGTCCCCCGTCGAAACGCCACTACGTCCTCGCCCATCGCGTCCCACGAGCAGGTATCGGGCTGGGTGGCAACGTGCTCGCGCCGAACTTGCAGCACCGTGCGGGTAAAGCGCAGGAATGAGTCGGGGTCGGCTTCTTGCACTGCAGCGCTGATTGCCCCCCACGACGCCGGCTGGGGCAAACGCGGACTACCCATACCAAAACCAAGGGAGGGACTAGAGGTGTCCCACGGCAGGGCTACCCGACAACCATCACGCCCCTTTAAGGGGTTCCCCGTGCGGGCCACGATGGGGTCTTCCAGCAATTCCCGCGGCAGATCCTCAACCTGGGGCAGTCCTAACTCTTCGCCCTGGTAGAGGCAGGCACTCCCGGGTAGGGCGAGGGTAATTAGCATGGCGGCCCGGGCGCGGCGCAGCCCAGTAGTCAGGTCACTCGTGCCGTCAGCCAGACGGGCGAATCGGCTGACCGTCCGCACTTCGTCGTGACTCGAGAGCACCCACGTTGGCCAGGACTGGCCGTCATTGGCGAAATTCAGGTTGCCCGTGATGAGGCGCTCAAACTCCCGAGCGCTCCACGGTGCCTTGGTGAGATTCATGGCAAACACTGACTGCAGTTCGCCGGGGCGAATGTATCGAAGCAGGGCTTCGGGGGTGTTGACGTTAATTTCGCCAATGAGGTACTTGGGTGGACTGTAGGTGTCGGCCAGCGTTCGCCAGAGCTTGACGATGTCGTGGACGTTGCCGGCATCCCAGTAGCGGGTCTGCGGCGAGGTCTCGGGCGTGAACTGCCCACTCTGGTCACAGCCCGCGTCGCGGAAGTCCTGCTCCTTGCCAATGGCCGGCACGGCGTCGAGCCGGAATCCATCGACACCACGATCGAACCAGAAGCGGAAGATGTCATCGAAGGCGGAGCGAACGGCTGGATTGTTCCAGTTCAGGTCGGGCTGCGCGGCGTCGAAGAGGTGCAGGTACCACTGGCCCGGGGTGCCGTCGGGGTTAGTTACCCGAGTCCAGGCCCGGCCGCCAAACACACTGACCCAGTCAGTGGGTGGCACCTCACCGTTGTCACCACGACCATCGCGGAAGTAAAACCAGTCCCGCCACGGCGAACCAGGTTCGGCGGCGAGCGCTCGCTGGAACCACGGGTGCGCTGACGAGCAGTGATTGGCCACCAGGTCGATTACCACCTTGATATTGCGCCCATGACAGGCCGCAATGAATGTCTCGGCGTCCTCGAGCGAGCCGAACATCGGGTGAATATCGCAGTAATCCGACACGTCGTAGCCTCCATCGGCCATCGGCGAAACGAACCACGGCGAGACCCACACGGCGTCCACGCCAAGGTCACTTAAATAGGGCAACCGTGAGAGCGCTCCTTGAAGATCGCCCATGCCGTCGCCATTTCCGTCGGCAAAACTCCGCGGATAGATCTGATAAATGACGCCACGGCGCCAGTCGCCCTCACCCGTGGTGGGTGAGCTATGGAGGTTGTCAGTGCGTTCGTTGGCGGTGAGGGTCATGCCTGCATTACCAGATTGACTCGCCGGAGGCGGCGTCAAAGAAGTGCGCCCGGTCCATCGCCACATGCAGCGGCACGAGGTCGCCGGTGGTGATCTGACTCCGGGGCGCCACGCGGGCCACGTTACGAACGTGTTCGGTCAGGGCCGTCGCCTCGAGCAGCTCCTCGGCTTCTTCGGCCGAGCCACCCTTGTCTTCCACGACGTAGTTGCGGGCATCCATGCCGAAGTGGACAATTAATTCTGAGCCCAGCGCCTCGATGTGGCCTACGCGGCCCTGCAACACCTCACCGGCGCCGTCGAGCGTGAGGTCCTCGGGACGCACACCAAAAATCACTTCGCGACCGGCGTAGGCGCGAAGCCCTGGACGAGCCGCGAAAGCCGACTCAGGGATGCGAACAGTCTGGGAGCCCACACGCAACGTGGTGCCATCGCCGTCGAGATTGGCGTGGAGCAAATTCATCGATGGCGAACCAACGAAGGACGCCACGAAGACATTGACTGGACGGTCATACAGATTCTGGGCCGTGTCGCACTGCTGCAACACACCGGCACGCAGCACCGTGACCCGGTCACCCATCGTCATCGCTTCAACCTGGTCGTGGGTTACGTAGAGCGTGGCCACGCCGACACGACGTTGAATCTGGAGAATCTCTGAACGCATCTGAACGCGGAGTTTGGCGTCGAGGTTCGACAAGGGCTCGTCCATCAAGAAAGCTTTCGGCTCACGAACAATGGCACGTCCCATCGCCACACGCTGGCGCTGACCACCGGAGAGACGGCCGGGGCGCTGCTTGAGGTACTCGGTGAGGCTCAGGATTTCCGCGGCTGCTTCAACGCGTCGCTTGATCTCGTCCTTGGGTAGTTTGCGCAACTTCAACGAGTAGGCGATGTTCTTCTCCACCGTCATGTGGGGGTAGAGGGCGTAGTTCTGGAACACCATGGCGAGGTCGCGCTCGCCCGGAGTGAAGTCGTTGACGACCTGACCGCCGAAGCTAATTTCTCCCTCAGTAATTGACTCGAGTCCAGCCACCATGCGCAACAGGGTGGACTTGCCGCAACCCGAGGGGCCGACCACGACCATGAACTCCCCTTCACGAACCGTCAGGTCAATGTTGTGGATTGCGGCGTAGCCGTTGTCATACGTCTTGGAGACGTTGCGAAGAACGATTTCAGACATGAGCAGTTCCTTTTCTCAAAACAGCGTTCATAACTAGCCCTTCACCGCAAGGCTGGCGACCGATCGAATGAACCAGCGTTGGAAGACAATGAAGAAAATTGCCATTGGGACCACGAGTAGCACGCCAAAGGCGAACATTTCACCGTAGTTAGGCGTTGACTGCTGCTTCACGAGGTTGCCAATGGCGATGGAGAGCGGATACACGTTTGGCTGTGAGGTCATCATCAATGGCCAGAGATAGCTCGACCAAATCTGGATGAACGACAAGATGGCCACCGATGCAAAGGCGGGCTTGGCGTTGGGCAGGATGATCTGCAGGAATGTGCGCCACGGCCCCGCGCCGTCAATACGAGCCGCTTCTTCGAGCTGCGGTGGCAAGTTCAAGAAGAAGGTATAGAAGAGGTAAATCGAGAACGCACTGCCAATGAAGGGAAGCGCCTGCACGATGAGGGTATTACGGAGTCCACTCAACATGTAATAGAGGGGCACGGCAATGGCCTCAAAGGGAATGATTACCAAAACAATTACCAACAGCAGCAAGAGTCGACGACCCTTGAACTTCAAACGCGCGAGTCCGTAACCGGCGAGGGAGTTCACAATGAGGCCGCCAACCACCACGAGCAACGACACCAACGTTGACACGGTGTAGAAACCCTTCAGGGAGCCAGTGATTTGAGCACTGAAAAACGTCTGGCTCAGCGTGTGGTAGTTCTGCATCGTTAATGACGAAGGCACCGCTCCCTGAAGGCCATTCAACGTCTGGGCTGGTGTTTCAAACGACCCCAAGATGAGGTAGTACACCGGAAAAAGGAACAGCACCATAAATACAAAGAGGAGGGCGTAGACGCCCCACGGACGACTTCCCAGTAGTCGGCGACGGCGAATCGCGGCGGATGATGGTTGCTTCGACATCGTTAGTCAACCCTCTCTTTAAGCACCTGGCGCTGAATCAGACTCATCAGCAGGATGATGAAGCACAGCACCACCGAGATTGCTGCGCCCTGACCAACGTTGTTCGCTTCGTACGCCTGGCTGACGGCGAGGTACATCACCGACGAGGTCGAGTTAAGCGGACCACCCTGGGTGAGCAAGTAGATCTGGTCAAACACGCGAAGCGAGAAAATCGTGGTGACCATAACTACGAAGATGGTGGTGTTGCGAAGCCCCGGGAACGTCACGTCGCGAAATAGTTGCCACCGATTAGCGCCATCGATGAGGGCCGCCTCGTAGTGCGACGAAGGAATGCCCTGGAGCCCGGCGAGGAAGATAACCATCTGGAAACCGGTTCCCTGCCAGATTGAAAGAAGGATGATGCTCGGCAGTGCGAGGTGCACGTTGCCGAGCCAGTACTGCGGCGTGAAGTGACCAAAGGTCACGGCGTGAAGGATGGCGTTCAACATACCGTCGGGACCTGGCGCCAAGATGGCCTTCCAGATCAACGATGTGAGCACCATGGGGAAGACCACGGGCAGAAAAAACGTCGTGCGACAGAACTTAACGAAGGCACCGCTGCGATTTACCAAGATGGCCAAGAACATTGCCAGGCCGGTCTGCAACGGCACGACAATCAAAGCGAAGATTGCGTTGTTTTGAAGACTCTTTAAGAACACGCCACGGAAAATGGGGTCGTCAAAGAGGTGGCGGTAAAACTCCAGGCCCACGGAACGGACCGGGATCGAGCTACCCACAATTTCAACGTGCGTTGACAACCACAGTGAGTAGAAGAAAGGGACCAGCATGAAGGCAATGATGAGCCCGATGCCCGGGATCAGCATGGTCATACCCACGCGGCTCTCGGTCCAAATTTTGCGTCGCCGGCGAGCGGGCAACTGGGCAGTTGACGTAGTCAACGCATCCCCCCTTCTGAGTGTGCCAGTAGAAACTGGCGAGAAAATACTGCTGGTAACGGGAACGCCGGCGGTCCGAAGACCACCGGCGCTCCCGCACCGTTACAACTGAGACAACTTATTTGAAGTTGTTGAACTGCTGGTAGTAGGAGTTGATCGAGTCAACTGCCTGGCCCACGAGGCTCTTCACCGTGTCGAGGCTGACCGGTCCCTGAGCACCCTGCGAGAACAGCGAGCTGAACATCGTCGAGACGGCAGCGTCGATGCCCGGGTAGGCCGGGGTGACGGGGCGCGGAACGGCGAAGCAGGTGGTCAAGACCTTGCCAGCGGGGCAGGCCTTCACTTCAGCCTGAGCGGCGTTGTACAGCACGCCACCGGGCTCGACGGTCGGGTCCTTGGCGACAGCAGCCGGGTCGGCCGGGATAGCACCGTCACCGTACTGAGCAACACCGTTCACCTTGGAGCCATTGCCGTAGGTGTAGAGGTCCTGGAAGGTCGGGCTCGACACGATGTCGAGGAACTTGCCAGCGGCAACCTTCTGAGCGGCCGACGCACCAGCGCCAACTTCCCAGACGTTCGAGCCAGCGCCGTCCTTGGCACCGAAGCCAAAGTTAGGCAGTGGAATACCGACGACGTTGCCAGCGTTAGCACCGTTGTTGGTGACGGCACCCGAGAGGAACGAGGGCAGCTGCCAGTGGCCACCCCAGAGGAGGGGCTCGTTGCCAGCAGCGAACGCACCACCGTCACCACCCGTGGTGGCGGAACCGGCGTTCTGGTCGTTCAGCGGCATCCAGCTCGCGAACTCCTTCAACGCGTTGTAGACGGAGTTGGTCTTCAAAGCGTTGGCCGAGTTGTTCGCGACCACGGTGCTACCGGCCGAGTTCAGAACGGGCAGGAAGCCGTAAGCCTCGTACTCGCCGCCGTAAGCAATGTTGGCACCCCAGACGTCACCGTTGTCGAGACCCTTGATGGTGTTGTTGGCGGCCAGCGTGTTGAGGACGGTGCCGAACTGGGCGGCCGTCCAGGCCTTGGACCAGTTGCTCGGGTAGCACGACGCGGTGGTCGGGCCGTTGCCGCACGAGGTGATGCCAGCGTCAGCCAAGAGAGCCTTGTTGCCGTACAACGTCAACGTACCGTTGATCGTGGCCATGGCGTAGAGCTTGCCCTTGTAGGTGTCCTGACCCTGAATGTAGGTCGACTGCTCGCTGACGAGCTTCGGCGTGACGTAGCTGCCAATCGGGGCAATCTTGCCCGAGTAGGCCAGGTACGACAGCGTCGGGCCGTCACCTTCCATAACGGTGCCTTCGTCAGCGGCGGTCGCAGTTTCCTGCACCGTCGTGATGTTAGGAACGAAGGTCAAGTTCGCGTGGTACTTGCCCTTGTACATGGTGTTGAACTGCTTAACGGCGTACTGAATACCAGCCTGCTCGGTGGTCTGGTCTCCACCAGAACCCCACACGGTGATCTGCGTTACCGTCGCGGCCGAGGCGGCGTTGGCAATCAGTGGCACCGACGTGGCCAACATGGCAATTCCGGCCGCTACAGCCGTAAATGACTTACGGCCCGTAACTTTCTTCTTCATAAGTGACATCCCCCTGATGTACGGTTCGCAACCCACGTCGGGCTACGACCGAACGAGAACTTAGCAGCACGTAATTATTTTTGCAAGCGTTTGCAAATCTATTTTGGGCCAGCGATTTAATGGACTTCCCTGTGGAATTCTCCATAAATAAAGGGCTTTTTGGAGTTTTTTCTCCTCTGAATTGATTATTTCTCGAAGATGGTTGTGAAAAATTTCCCAAAAAAAATATCATCCTACGCAAGCGCTTAAGTGACCCCTTTTCCGAAGCCAATCCCGAACCGTATTCGCTGGAGTCCGAATGCTTTCGTAGGGCCGGTCGCGGTTGCGGACACTTTGTCGCTCGTCGTCAATGAACCTTCTCCCCACCTACCTTGAGGCGTCCCCACCATCGTGACAACTGATATGACCATCGAAAAATTCAAGCCTCCTAAGTAGACTGCCCGTATGACTGAAGGCTCCGAAAACGCCACGCGCGTTACCGTTCGTCCATCCACCGCCTCGAATCCCGGACGTGATGTCCAGCGAGTCGGTACCGCCAAGTTCCTCGGTGAGGACGTGACGAAGATTCACGATCCGGTCTGGGCCGTCCTGGGCAACCTGGGCGACAGTCAGTGCTATCTCGGCGTGCAGGCCAAGGTCGCGGCCGTGCAAGAAGCTTTGTCGCGGCGCATCGCCGGCGACGGTCTCGCTCACCGACTCATCGCCCCCGCGTTCACCGTTGGCGTATCGGACGGTCAGCTCAACGGCACACCGCAGATGCGATTTTCCTTAATCGGGCGCGAACTCGTCAATGACGTCGCGGCTACCCACTTGGCGGCCAACCAAGTCCAAGGCATGATCGGCGTTGTCGCCTGCGACAAGCCACCAGTCGGCACGGTCGCGGCACTGCTGGAACACAACGTTCCCGGTGTCATCCTTTCCGACGGCTCGATCAAGCCCGGCCACCACCCCACGTCTGGCGAACGCATCGACCTCGTCACAGCGTTCCAGTACGCGACAAATCCGGACGAGGCCGCACGCGCGGAAATTACGCTCAACGCCTGCCCCGGTCAGGGTAGTTGCGGTGGGATGTTCACCTACAACACCATGCAGACCTTTATCGCCGTGCTCGGTCTCGAGCCCCTGCGCATGGTGGCGCCGCCATCCGATGACCCGCGCCGCGTTGACGAATTCCCCGACGAATTGGTGCAGTGCTTGATCACGATGACGGAACGCAACATTCGCCCCCGCGACATCGTGACACCCGCTTCATTGCGCAATGCGCTCACCGTCGCAATGGCAATGGGCGGTTCCACCAACGTCATGCTGCACAGTGTTGAGATTGCTCGTGCCGCAGGCATTGACCTCTGGACGGAGGTGATGAGCCAGGACGAGTTCAACGAGCTCTCCCACCGTCTCCCCGTCATCGTGAACATGCGGCCATTTGGTGAATTCTCCATGGTCGACGTTGAGGCGGCCGGTGGCCTGCCCACTGTGGTGAATGAACTTCTCCAGGCCGGATTCCTCGACGGATCGACCTTGACCTGTACGGGTGAGACGCTCGCCGAGCAAGTAGCGCGCTTGGCACCGGCTCCCGCCGATCACAACATCATTTTCTCCGTGGCCTCACCATTCAAGAGCACCGGTGGACTGCGACTTCTGCGCGGCAACCTAGCTCCCGACGGTGGCGCAATCTTGAAGTTGGCTGGTGTGGAGAGTGGCATCGTCGACGGTGTCTTCACCGGCAAGGCCCGAGTCTTTAATTCCGAGCGATCACTGATTGCGGCACTGGACGAAGACTCGGACAGCTTCGGTGACAACGACATGGTGGTCATCCGATACGAAGGACCACGTGGCGCACCCGGCATGCCCGAAATGCTCGACCCGACGTCGAAAATCACCTCGCTTTGTCGCAAGCGCAACATCACCATTGCCCTCATGACTGACGCTCGTTTTTCCGGGGGATCGGTGGGACTAGTTATTGGCCACGTCGCCCCCGAGGCCCTCCTCGGTGGTCCGATTGCACTCGTGGAAGATGGAGACACCATCACGGTGGACGTCAACAACGACCGACTCGACTGCCTCGAGTTGACAGACGAAGTCACCGCAAGCGCCCGCCGCGCACAGTGGGAAGCCGAGGTTGCCGGTAACGGCGGTATTCACCCTGCCGCCACCCCGGTCACGCACCGCGTTCTCAAGCGCATGCGCACAACCGCGCTCCCCGCACTTCTCGGTGGTGGCATGTCGTCGGCCGACTAACCAGAAGTCCAATTTCTGGTTCCGACTACAATGAGCAGTACGCGGGCGTAGTTCAGCGGCAGAACATCAGCTTCCCAAGCTGAGAACGCGAGTTCGATTCTCGTCGCCCGCTCCAATGGGTTTTCCCTGTACGTTCTGGTTTCTAGCCCAGCGTTCAGTTACGTTGATTGGTCCTTGCTCTTCGTCGTCGGCCTCCGGCGAAACTGCCTGCATACGAGAAACCCTCAAACGTGAACTGGTGTTATCACCATCACCGCCTGCTGATCAGTGACCAGGGACTCCCCGCCGTACGTTCACTCCTTTAACTCAGCCACCCCGACTTAGGCGTTGATCCCGGCCCGGGTGAAGGTAGTGGAAACAAGACGGACCACTTTCTTTGTCGTTGCTCACGAAGAGTTAACACAGCCACTCCGTTATATGACGAAATCGTCACATACGCTTCATATCGATTTTCTAAGTTTTCTGGTATGAAAAGGAACCGGCGTCGCTACCGTAGTTGGCCACTCGCTTTGGCGCTTTTCTCCATACTTTCATTGCTCGTTCCAATGGTCTCGACTGGTGTGGTGTCCGCCGCCGGTTGCGGCTACGGCGGATGCGGACCAGTCACCCCGACACCGTTGCCGCGACCGACCGTCGGCATTCTCACCACGGCCACGATTCACCCCGGACAGACAACAAATGTCACAATCACTACACCTTCCTCGCCGACGCACCCACTCAAGGTCAAAGTGTCACTCACCATCCCCGCCGGCACTGTGCCCGCTGGATCAACTCTGGTTCTTTCGCAACTTCCCCAAAGCCTTCCGCCGCTGTATCGCGTGAACAATCACTTCGTCTTCGTCGTTCCGACGCTCAACCCGCGCGTGCGCCAGGCGAACGTCCGCACCGTCGCCAAGGGTCTCCCTACCCACTTCGACACCATCGACACCATCTACTTCGGCGTCTACCGCGGGTCGGTCGAGGTCCTCAAGTTCAAACACGCCATTACGTTGCGTCTGGTCAGCCCCGCGATTCACGTCGGTGACCCTCTCTTTGAAACCGCCGGTCAGAGTTGGGTCGAGGCGACCAACGCAGTCGTAACCAATGGCGCCGCCACTGTGCACCTGACCTCAGACCACGCGATAGAGGTTATTCACCTCCTGCCTTCACTCCCAGTGATTCACTTCGCTGACAACAAGGGCAGTGGGTACGTGGCGAACCGCTTCGTGGCTAAGGGAACAACCATCACACTGCCTAAGGGTATCCAGCTCTTCCGACACGGCTACCTCTTCGCTGGTTGGAGCGAAAACGGCCACAGTCCGGTACTCGAGAGTCGTTACCTGGTTACGCACAGCACGACGTTGCACGCCGTCTGGAAGCGGGGTTTCATCACGCTCACCTATCGCGTTATCGGTGGTCGAGGTAAGGTCACCGGACTCCGCGTCTACGGTGACCACTACGTCAACCTCAGCCCTGGTACCCACCTGCATCGTCGTGGCTACGTCTTCTCCGGCTGGAGTGTGAATGGCAATCCACCGGCCTCTTCGCATCTCTACCCCCTCACCCATAACGTGGTGTTGTACGCAATCTGGCGGCGAGTTGACATCATCCGTTACGACCTCGGGACCACCTACGGCACTATCGCTCCCCAGAAGGTGCTCCAGGGCAAGCGAATCGCACTCAACCCCGGCCTGGGCTTTAGTCGAAGTGGGTACTCATTCGCCGGGTGGAGCGTTGACGGCAAACAGCCCGTACTAACCGGAACCTTGCTCGTCACCCAGGACGTCACTTTGCACGCCGTCTGGGTGCGTCTGGGTGCGCCGCTTACCCCGCCGTCGACGAAAGGTCTTGGTGCCACCACGAAACAAAAGTAGGCACACCCCTCGCAGTACACCACCGTTTGTTTCGGCCTCATCCCGAGGCCAGGTTTACCCCCCATCATCACCACCGAAGGAGTTTTCATGAAAGTTATCCAGTCCAAAAAGTCGTTCGCCGTTGTCGTTGTCGTCCTCGCACTCGCCGCAGGCGGAGTTGTGACCTACAAGTTGACGTCGTCAAAGGCTTCCGGCTCCATCGCCAAAACACCAGTCTCAACCACGGCTGCTCCGGCTGGACTCATCGGCGCCACCGCTCCGACCACCAGTGGCGAGCTGTGGGTCCTCGTTAACAAGACCACCGCAGCCAACGTGCAACTGATGAACACGACGAGCGCCCGACCCCTCGCCGTCTACCCCGTGTCCAATGCGGCCACGTCGATTGCCTCGAACGGGTCGACTCTGCTTGCCGTTGCCCAGGCCACCGCCCGAACTGGTGCGGTGAGCTTTTACGACTCCTCCAATTTCAAGCCCGCCGGCACCGTCGCTCTTCCGGGGCCAGCCACCGAAGTCGTAGCGGGTCCGATTCCCCAGACGTTCTATGCGCTCGTCTCGGTCAACGGCGTCGACAGCGTAGACGTACTCAATGCCTCCACTCATCGCATCTCGCTGTCAGACCCTCTACCGGCCAGTACCGACTCCATGGCGGTCAGTCCCGATGGCTCAACCCTCTACGCCCTGCAGGGCAACGGTACGGTGTCGTTCATTAACCTCGCCAACGGCAAGGTGACGCAGAGTTTCGGAACGTCCAATGGCGCGCGCCAACTGGCCATCAGTCCCGACGGCACCAAGCTCTTCGAACTAAAGGGGTCGCTCAGCGACGACAACGTGGGCGTGCTCAACATCGCCACCGAGGCCCAGCTCTACGTTCTCCCCGCCCCGGCGAACTGCGTCCAGGTGACCGTCGATCCGAGTGGCTCACTTCTGTACGACTTCGTCGGGACCCCGCAGTACGGCAACATCCAAGTGTTTAATGCCTCCAAGTAACCAGTCCGCTGCGGTAAACGGTCTGCCCCTCGATCTGCGGTCCAGTCGTTCCGGCTGGCTGCTGGTCGGGGGCACCGTTATTGCCTGGGGATTTCTCCTCTTCGGCTTCAACGACGCCTACCCGTGGTTATCCCTGGTCGAAGTGCTGACGACGCTCTTCGGGCTCGCTCTCGTTGTGGTGTCGCTGTGGCACCGCGACGACCGGATGCCGCGAGGATTGGGACTGGGCGCCCTCGCGGTGACCAGCCTGCTCTTCTTCATCTGGTGCTGGATCCAAATTCGCGTCGCACCGGCCTACGGAACCGACGAGGCCGCCTTCGACCAGTACGCCGCGCAACTCTTCCACCAGGGCATCGATCCCTACACCCGGTCAATGGCACCGGCGTTTCCTCTCTTTCACGTCTCGCCCGATGGGTACACCTTCACCATGGCCGGCACGCCGGTAACGGCGCTCAGTTACCCGGCGCTCAGTTTCTTGCTCTACGTCCCGTTGCTGATGCTCGGCCTATCTTCCCAGGTCGCCATCGTGACCAACGTGGTGGCGTGGGCGCTCGCCGTTGCCGTCGCCTACTTTCTCCTACCTCGCGATGTGAAGCCTCTCGCGATTGTTCTCGGTTCCTTCGCCATTTACACCGGCTTCGCGGTCGGTGGCGTGACTGATGCGCTGTACGTGCCGTTTCTCCTGGTAGCCGTCTACCGCTGGGACCAGTGGCTCGCTCGGCGGGGATGGCTCCGCTGGCTTTCACCGACCATGCTCGGTCTGGCCATGAGCGTCAAGCAAACGCCGTGGTTTATCCTGCCCTTTCTACTCGTCGGCCTCTACCTGGAGGCGCGACAGTCCGGGGATGACCGACGAACGGGACTGCGCCAGAGCGGCGACTACCTCCTTCGTACGGGCCTCGTGTTCTTGCTCGTGAACGCCTACTCGATCACCCAGAACCCCGTGGCGTGGGTACGGGGCATCGCGACGCCATTCTTCGATCACCTAGTTCCGGCGGGCGAGGGGTGGGTGGCGCTCAGCGACTTCCTCGGGCGAGGCGGCGGCTCGTTGCAGTTGTTCACTGTTCTCTTCGTCGTGGTGGCCATCGCCTGCTTGGTGCTTTTCGCCTTCTCCTTTCCCCGCTCCAAGTCCCTGCTCGTCTTCTTTCCCTCAATCATCCTCTTCTTTGCCGCCCGCTCCTACACCAACTACCTCGTCATGTTGCTGCTCCCGGCGTTGGTGGCCTTTTGCTCAGTGCGTCCGACCGACCCCGACGTGCCTCGTCTCCGGGTCTTGTTGTGGGGCGACCGGCGTCGACGACTGTTCCTCGGTGGCCTCGTGGCGCTGGTCCCGATCGCCCTCGTCGTCGTCACGTTCTATCCCCAACCGCTGCGCCTCCACATTGACGGCGTGGACACCACCGGGCAACTCGCCACCGTGATTGACGTCCAGATGACGGTCTCCAACGCCACCGCGACGACGGTGACCCCCGTTTTCGCTTCCGAGAGTGGGGGCGCGCTGAGCGCGCCGTGGAATATCTTGCACGGTCCTTCCCGACTAGGCGCGCACGCCACCGCCTCCTACGACGTGCAGGCGCCCAACTTCTTCGCGCAACCCTCCCTGAGTGGTGGCTTTCAAATGGTCGCGTTGACCACCAGTCCTGAAGCCATGAGCGTGTCCGCTCCATTCACACCGACCCACTGGCACGTCAACCTCAACCCCGAAGCCGTCAACCGACCCGTCCCCGTTGGTGCGATTGTCACTATCACCGCCCAGGTACTCGACGCCACTGACAACCCAGTACTCGACGCCGGCATTCCGGTCTACCTGGGTCAGGTCAGCTACACCCAACACGGTCTGGTCTTCACCCAGGCCGTTATCAACAACTCAGCCGAGGGCGCCACCCCAGTTGAGGCCGCCACCAATAGTGACGGCGTCGCCACGTTCCGGGTCACGAACGCAGCGCCGTCACTCGATCCCGTTTACTTCGAAGCCAATCTCATCAACGGCTCCTCGTCCTACCCCTACGGGTATTCCAACATCATCCCAATTCGTTTCCGATGAACGTCTCACTCGCCCCCACAAACCCGACGGACGAGACCGGACTTTATAACGCCCCCACTCGGCGATGGTGGCGCTCACCGGTGACCATCATTCTGGGCGTTCAACTGGTCCTCATGAACGTCTGGTCGTGTGTGCTGTTGCACGAGTGGAGCGAGAGTGTCGACTACGCGATGCGTAATCAGGCGTGGTGGAAGATCAGCCACGGGGTACTCAATCCCTACACCACGCCACTAGGTCGCTACTTTCTCCATGACCACTTCGAATTAATCAACTGGCCACTCGCCATGGTCGATCGAGTCTGGCCGTCTCTCGCCTGGCCACTGTGGTGGCAGAACACCTTCCTGGTGAGCGCGGAGTTCGCCGGCATCGCCATCGTCCGCTTCATGATGGCCAAGGCGTGGTGGCCAGCGGAGTGGCGCCGCGAGGGGCCACTCACCGCGCTCGCGCTGGTACTCGCGCTCTCACCGTGGACCTGGTTCGCCGCTTCGAACGACTACCACTACCAAACGAGTGCCGCCATGGGCATTGGTCTGTGGTTCCTTTACTTCGGGCTTCGTCGCCGCTGGTTCCGCGCGGCCCTGATCGCCGGCGCCACACTGTGCGTTGCTGATGTCACCGGAACCTACCTGGCGGCGATGGCCGCCAGCCTCTTTCTCCTACCGCGCACCCGACTCCGCGACCGAGCGCTCCTCATCGGCTTCGCCGGGGCCGGCCTCGCGTGGGGTCCTCTCGTTGCTCACTTTCACGGCAGCGTGGGGACCAACATTTCCGTGCACTACGGCTACCTGCTCGCCAAGGGTCAGTCCAAGGCCGGCATGCTCGCCGTCGCGGTCGGTGTGCTCAAGCACCCGTTCGTCGCCTTTCACCACTGGGCCAAATCGGCCGAAACCTGGTGGGCCTACGACTCGTCGGAGGGATTTCTCGGCTTCTTCACGCCCTTGTCGCTACTGCCCATGATGGCCTCCCTCCAGACCGGCCTCGCCGGTAAGGTCGGACGTCTAGCGACTATTCCCTGGGAAACGTTGCCCGCGACCCTGTTGCTGGCACCCTGCGCATTGCTGGCGTGGGCTCGCATCGGCTCGAGCCTGCGATCAGGAATGCGCCGGTGGTTCTTTCGCGTGGTACCCACGCTTCTCATCGTTAACTCCCTCATCTGGTCCGTAATCTGGCTCCCCCAGGTTGTCTTTGACTACGCGCGCATGGCCAACGCGACGTCGTCGACACTGAGTTCTATTGCCCACATCGTCGCGCCCTCGGACGAAGTCGTTGCCTCCTTCGGCGTCATTGGCATGTTCTCCCAGCGCGACTACCTCTACAAGCTCAACACCAGTCGCCCGGTGCACCTCAAAACACCTGTCACCGACTTTGTCGTCACGCCCTGGAGCGACATTGAGAACATCACGCCGGCGCAGAGCCTGGGTATGGTCAGCGAGCTGTTGCGATCACCCAACTCTTCTCTGGTTGTCAATAAGAATCAGGCCCTCCTGGTGCAGTACCGTCGTCCAATCGGGGCCACCACGTTCACGACCCTTAAGTGGGGACAGTACCGACCCATCGCACTGTGGTTGGCCCAGGGCGCCGGCGAGCAATCGACCTGCAACGCAATTGCGACCTACTGCGTGGTCTCACGGGCAACAAGACCACACTTACTCAACTACGGCCTCATCTGGAATATCCCGCCGGGTCGATACCACGTTCGCCTAAACCTGCATTCGTCGGCCAATCTCAACGTCCAGTTCTGGGATAACACGACGAACACGCTGCTGAACCAATTGAGTCTGTCGCCCGTCCAGAGCAACGTCGACTTCACGCTGGACGTCACGACCACGAAGAAGTTCAGACTCTTCACCGGCTGGGGGCCCTACAGTTTCCGCCAGATTCATCCGGGTAATGAGAACGACGCAATCGAGTTACGCATCTCGCAGACCTCACCGGGTTGGGTGAGCGAAAAGACCGTGCAGCTTGAACCCTACGGCTTCACCTACTAGAGCAGCAAATACAACAGCGCAACAGAACTGCGATGTAAGCCGGCTCAGCCGAAGCGACCGGCGATGTAGTCGATGGTTCTCGAGTCGTTGGGATTGGTGAAAATCTTCTCGGTGCGGTCGAATTCAATTAACTCACCCGCCCGATCGTCACCCATGAGCAAAAACGCGCAGTTGTCCGAGACCCGCTGCGCCTGCTGCATGTTGTGCGTCACGATGACGATAGTCGTCAGCTCCTTCAGCGAGGAAAGCAAGTCTTCAATCTGCTGCGTGGCGATGGGGTCTAGCGACGAAGTCGGTTCGTCCATCAGGAGAATCTCCGGCTCGACGGCCAGGGCACGTGCGATGCACAGGCGCTGCTGCTCACCACCAGACAGGGTCGTCGCCCTGTGCTTGAGACGGTTCTTGACGCTGTCCCAAAGAGCGGCCGACGTCAGCGACTGCTCGACGATGTCGTCAATTAACGCCTTGCCTCGAATACCGTTGAAGATGAGCCCTGACGAGACATTTTCGTAAATTGTCTTACCTGGGAAGGGGTTCGGCCGCTGGAACACCATGCCGATACGACTGCGCAGCAACGCCGCGGGTATTGACCCACCGTAGATGTCGATACCGTCCAGCGTGATAGTTCCCGAAACCTTGGCGCCTCGCGTCAGATCGTGCATTCGGTTCAGTGCGCGTAGGAGGGTGGTCTTCCCGGACCCGGAAGGCCCAATGAGCGACGTCACTTGATTGCGCGCGATGTCAATGGAGACATCCCGAACGGCGCAGACACCGGAGAATTCAATTTTCACGCCTCGTAGTTCCATCACCGTGTCGCCTTGGGCGGCGAACATCTCTACGGCTTGGTTCTCGGTTGTCACGATACGGCCTTCCATTCAGTTGAAGCGACCGCGACGGGCCGCCATCTCGAGAGTGACTTACTTGATGCGGTTGGCGCGAGCCAACACGATGCGACCCAGAATGTTGAACACGAGCACAATCGTGATCAACACGAGTCCAATTGCCCAGCACTCGTTGCGCTGCGAGGGGAAGGGCGACTGCAGTAGTTGGTAAACGAACGTCGTCAACGTCGTCTGTTGGCTGAAAGGCGAGAGGCTCGCGGAGTTCGCCATACCGATGACGAACAGGACGGGAGCAGTTTCACCGGCCGAACGAGCCAGTGCGAGAAAGACACCGGTGAAAATTCGAGCGCGAGCACCTGGGAGCAGGATGTGGAACATGATGCTGAAGCGCCCGAGCCCAAGAGCGACACCCGCTTCGCGAAGCGTCGTCGGAACCGCGCGCAGCGCGTCAAGGCTCTGAATCGTCATGAGGGGGATCATCATTAGGGCTAACGCCGCCGAACCAGCGATGCCGGCGTAGCCCAGTTTCACATTGAAGATGATGGCGTAAATGAACAGCCCGAAAAGGATTGACGGCAAGCCAATGAAAGTCGACAGCGAGATTTCGAGCCAGTTCATGAATCGATTGCGGTACTCGAAGAGACCCATGGCCAACAACACCGCAATGGGCACCGAGATGATCAGCGCGCACCCGACGACGGTCAGCGAACCCTCGAGTGGCGTCACGATGCCACCAACTGCGTTCTTGTCCATCAGGTTCGGAATCGCGGCGGGGGTAGTCAAAAACTTCCAGCTGATGAACTGCCAGCCATTGGACAGCGCCTGCGAGATGATCGAAAACAGCGGGAGCACGCACACCAAGAGAAGCGCTGAGGCGCCGGTGATGTAGGCACGCGAGTACCACTGGCGACGTCCGAAGCGATCCTTCGAAACCTTCTGTAGGTACTGACGGCGTTCGACGGCGGAATATTCGGGCGAACTACTTAGCAGCGACATTTTCGTTAACCATCCGTCGGGCAATGAGAGAAATGATGAATACCAACACGAGCAAGATCACGCCCAGGCTGTAAAGCTCTGACGTTTCGGAGCCAAAACCTCCGCCAAATGACGACACAATGGTTGACGCCAGCGTTGCACCTTGTGCGAGGAGCGACGTCGGATAGTTGTTGTAGTGGGTGCCACCCAAGACGGTGGCTAGGGCAACGGTCTCACCCATGGCACGGGCGAGGGCGAACGTGGAAGCACCGATGATTCCCTTGCGCGACGCAGGCAGGGCTGTCTTGCGGATTACTTGTGCCTTCGTGGCACCGAGCGCGTAGGACCCCTCGAATATGTCCGAAGGAAGACCGGTGAATACATCAACGGTAACGGCGACGATGGTCGGCAGTACCATGACACCCAGGACGATAGCCCCGACCAGAATGCCATTGCCGCGGGGAATCCCGTTGAAGGGCCAGTGGTTATGGAAGGTGCTGAGCAGCCATGGTTCGGCGCTGTAGCTCGACCAGTGCGTCAGGAAGGTCAGTCCCCAGACGCCGAAAATTACCGATGGCACGACGGCCAACGTCCCGACCGCCGTAGTGGCGACAACGCGCGTTGCGCGGGGAAGAACAAAGGCAATGACGATTGATGCGGCCACGCCCAGCGGAACTGCCAGCAGCAAGGCGAGTCCGGAGGTGACCAGGGTGCCACAGATGAGCGGCCAGACGCTGACCAGGGTGGGGAAGTTCCAGATCGTGTCTGAAAAGAAGTGCAGACCGGCGGTCTGGAATCCATTGAATGAAGACTGAACTACTTGAACAACAAAGTACCCGAACACCAGCACCGCAAAACTTACGATGCCAATCAACACGTACCGGTACAGAACTTCAGCGGTACCCGGGGTCTTACCCCGGGTACCGCCGTTGTTCACTACTTGGTCTTGAAGGCCAATCATGTTCTCTTAAACCTTCTCGACCGTTGTACTAGTTGGTCGACGACAGAGCCGACGTACCGTTCACGTTGATTGAAGCAATCTGCGCCTGGGCGTAGGTGCTCAACGAAGCCGGGATCTGGATGTAGCCGTTCAGCGAAGCGAAGTTCTGACCGTAGCCCTTGCCGACGCGCGTCAGGAACTCGAGGAACTTAGCAATTGCGATGGCGTTGTTCGTGTTGGTCTGGCTCTTGTGAACGATGGCCCAGCTAACACCCGTGATTGGGTAGTCCTTGGCACCCGTGGCGTTGGCCAAGGTGAAGTGGTCCAGCGAGTCGATACCGAAGTTGTTGCCGATGGCGCTGAAGGCGTCGGCAGCGTCAGCGGCGACGGAACCGGCGGACAGCGAAACAACATTGCCGTGAGAGTTGACAATCCTGGCGGTGGGCAGCGAGTTGATCAAGGCGTAGGAAGCCTCGACGTAGCCGATGCTGCCGTTGACGTTGCTGACTGCGGTAGCGAGTACACCGGAGTTGGCGTTGCCACCCGAGTTACCCATGTCAAGCGTCGTAGGCCAGGCCGACGAGTTAGTGGCAGCGTTGGCCGTGCGCAGGTAGTTCGAGAACATCCACGAGGTGCCGGAGTCCAAGGTACGGACTTCGGTCGTGATGGCCTCGCTAGCGAAGTCGCTCAAGCAGTGCTCAACGATTGGAGCCTTCTTCGTACCCGACTTAATAACGAGCTTGGGGTTCAACGCCAAAATGGCAGAGTCGTTCCAGGCCGTAATCGTGGGAGTGGGGTTGAAGATACCGGCCAACACCTTAGCGTTCAGGATGATGGGGTTCTTGGTGGCCAAGGTCTGGCAGACGCTTGCGTTCACACCGGTGAAGGCGGGCAGGTTGTAGATGATACCAATGCCACCAACGGTGATCGGCACTTGCGCGTAGTCAGAAACCGATGCGCTGGCGCCACTCAGCAATGACGCGTCAGTCGGGCTGGCAGCAGTGTCGTAGGTCAACGGCACGTCGGTGAAACCGATGTTCTGGTTGATGTCAGAGTTACCGTAGGCGGCGTTGATGACCGACTCGCGCCCCTTCAACGAGTTAAGGCTGCTGTACGCGTTGAACCACGAGGCGTTGTTGCTGTTCTGCGTGTAAGCCGACTCAACTGCCGACACAAACGGGTAGTCAAAGCTTGAACCGCCCAAGAAAATCTTGGTGCCGCTGTTCGCGGTCTTGATGACCTTCGAGTTCGTAGCGTCAGTTGCGGTCGTTCCCTTGGCGTATGCCGGAGCAGCACCCAGGACCATCAATGCAGCTACAGAGGTCGTGAGGACCACTGAAGGCTTGAAAATCTTTTTCATTACTTTCCTCCTAGAAAGTGTTTCGGTGAACCGAACCTTGTAGTCAACTCACGTCGTTACTCAATCCGGCGATTCGAACTGTAGAAAGGCAAAATGAATCAAACGTGACGAAAGTGGACTCGTAGCGCAAATCCTTCGCAACGGCGAAACACTGTTGCAGTGCTGTCACTTGGAGTTTGTTTAGCAAGACAGAATCGGAGACAGTCGTGCCGATTTCTTCATGACGGCGAGGTCGTAAGAAGCGATGACCTGGAGAAATCTCGACATAAGAACGGAGCGAGTGGCGCTGATGATTTTCCGACCTAACGCCTGGTCGGTCATTTTTTCGCTGGTTAAGAAGTTGCGGATAGGTCACCAAACCAACGCCGGTCAGTCGGCGCACTCCCCGAATTGCACCTGTCATCAGACGCAACTACTACCTCCGCACCTCAATTCGCCATGCAAGACTGTTGCATATGGAGTTCCCAGGTAAAGAGGCCCGAGGTCGCTTCGCGTCGACACTGTTGCGTGCTGGACTTTGGGTCTCTTGTGCGGCAGTAACGTTACTTTTTGCCTACTTAGTGGGCTTGTGGCTCGATCCTGCTGGTCTCAACCAGAACGCAATTGTGGTCATCATTTTGACCTTCGTCTTGATCGTTCTGCTGTTCCCTATGCTTCTGTTGGCAAATGTCCTGCGTGGCTTAGAACGAGGACGGCGCGGGATCAAATTACGCAACTTTCCTAAGCAGTTACTTTGGTTTCTCTCGCTGAATTCCGCGATCGCACTGATCGTCTTGCTTGTCTCCATAATTCAAAATCCCAAGTGGTCCCAGGATCCGCCGGGAACGCTTGCGCGCTGTAAGTGGTCATTGGTACATAACCATCCATACACCACACTTTGTGTTTCACACGCTCGGTATCTGGCGACAGGGCAAGGATTGGTTAGGTCGGCATTCGCCATCTTGATTCTTTTTCTTTGTGCCATGGCGAGTGGCTTTGCCGACATTTATTTTCCTCGACGAGAATCTGCGACAAATAACCGACCGTAACTTCGACTCTGTTCGAGAACGGTGAGACGACAGCAACTGGATTGTTCTCTGGTTGATTTTTCTTCGTGTCGACTCCTGACACCACAGGCGCTTGGGAGTCTCGGCGGTTCGACTTACGAATGTTTCACCGGCTCGCCAGTAGCAACGGCACAGTCGAACGAATGTGTTTCACTCACGAATCTGATCGGCGATGTGTCTATCGGTAGCATCGGACTATGACCGATTCCGTTTGGTTAACCACACCCTCTGGCAAGCTCAGAGCTCGAGGACTCGGTCTGTCGTTTGAGGGCACACCCGGTCCCTTCAACGCAATTACTGACGTACCCGGTCTCAGTGTCGGCGTGGCTACCTTGATCGACAGCGTCGAGCGACATGATGGCACCGAGAGCGCCATCCGGACCGGCGTGACAGTGATTTTGCCGCGCGGCTTTGATGATTTTGGAAACTGGTACGCGGCAGGAATCCACAGCCAAAATGGCAACGGGGAGTTAACGGGCTCCCACCTCATTCAAGAAATCGGTTGTAGTAACACGCCCATCTCGATTACCAACACTCACGCAGTTGGTTCCGTTCATCGAGCCGCACTCGACTGGATTGTTCAGCGGTCACCAAGGATGGCTTCCCAATGGCTGTTACCTGTCGTCGGCGAAACGTGGGACGGCTATTTGAACGACATCAATGGCGACCATGTCCGCAAGGAGCACGTCTTTCGAGCACTTGACGAAGCAGACCGCGCTCCCCTCGAGGAAGGCAGCGTCGGTGGTGGGACGGGCATGAACTGTTACGGCTTTAAGGGCGGTAATGGAACGGCTTCTCGCCAGGTCTCCTTTGGCGGAACTACGTATACGGTGGGTGTCCTCTTGCAGACCAACTTTGGTTCTCGCCATGAGCTCTCTTACCGAGGCCTACCCGTAGGTGCCGCGCTCTCGACGCCGTGCCCCATGGAGCAGTCCGATTGGCTGGGCGGAACTGCAGTGCCAGCCGGCTCCGGCTCCTGCATCGCCGTTGTGGCGACAGACGCACCGCTGCTATCCGATCAACTTCGCGCGCTGGCCCGACGCGTAACGATGGGACTCGCTCGCACCGGGACAACCGGTAGTCATTTTTCTGGTGACGTATTCCTCGCCCTGTCAACTGCCAATGATGGGGCTTTAGGAAGTAGTTTCCCGGTCACTTCGCCTGAAGCCACGAACCTCTCCACAGTGGCGTTCGTACCCTGGGGGTACATCAACCCCTTCTATGACGCCGTGGTCCAAGCCACTGAAGAGGCCGTATGGAATTCGCTAACCGCCAACGACACCATGACGGGACGCGACGGTCACACGAGCTTCGCGCTGCCTCATGTCGAACTGCGACAGCTCCTTGGAGCAGCGCACTAGGGATTCTCAGTACCGGTGGGTTGGACGTAGCCACCCACTACTGCTTTACACCGCCACTCAGATTCGTCTCGCGAATCCTTGAGAACCGTAGAAGCACAATCTCTACTCGCCCCTCGTGGCACCCTCCTTGGTCGAAGTGACTTAGACGTCGCTGCCCTTTCGAATCGATTTCTCCGTCACCTGCGTCGTTGCTCGACTCCACGTAACGACCGCTTTGTCCGGCGCGCTAGCCAAAGCCAGCAGCCGAAGGCCCCTGCCGAGAGCAACGTCGGAAGCCAACGCCCTAGCAGCGCTGACGCCGCGGCAGCCGAAAGAAAGGCCGTTAGGTTCGCAATCACGTCATAGATCGGGGCGACGAACGATCGATTCAGAACGTGCGCTACGACAATGAAGAGTCCACACGCAAACGCAATTGAGAGCAGAAGCGACACCATGCATTTCAGTATCACACGGTCCAATCGTGGCGGCACGGTTGTGGGTGGTTCCGTTCAATCAGGTGGCGCATCCGCTGGAATCTAGAGCGCTCACTCCGGCTCGGTCAATTATCGTTAACTTCATCGATACTCATCCGCCACTGAACGACGACAGCGCCCCTCGGACTCGACGGCTCGCTCAGTATCGCCTGTTTACTAATGCCTTGGCACTGCTCGTCTCCGTAGCCGGTTCAGGCATTCTCGGACTGGTGTATTGGGATATTGCCGCCCACCTCACGTCGCAAGAGGTGATTGGCCGCGCTACTGCGGAAATTGCGGCCGTCACCTTGCTTTCGAGTCTGGCCCAGCTGAGTTGGGGATCCGTCTTTCAACGATTCCTACCGGAAGCCGGGGAGGGCACGAAGCTATTCGTCCTTCGTGGCTACGCCATTAGCAGCGTGTTGGGGGCCGTCTTGGCGGTGAGCTACGTCCTCGTTGGCTTCACGCACCGCTTTTACGCACCTTCAGTGCGCTGGGACCTACTTTTCGTGGCCTTTGTTGTTGGCTACACCATTTTCACGCTCCAGGACAGCGTGCTGGTGAGCCTGCGAGTATCTCGATGGGTGGCCGTCGAAAACAATCTCTTCGGCCTCGCCAAGTTGGCCCTGCTCTTCTCACTGGCCACCTACGCCACGGGGCAGGGACTTATCTATTCCTGGATGGGCCCGCTGCTTCTAACCGTCATTGTCGTCAATTGGTACATCTTTGGCTCCCGCATTCCGCACCACGTTCGCACTGGTCCGGCCGGCAGCTCACTGCCGTCGATCCGGCGAATTCTCTCGTTAGCAGTCCCGCAGTTCGTGGCGACACTGTTGAGTTCGCTATCAATTTCTGGTCTCGCTCTCGTTGTGGAGACCACCCTGGGCAACGTGGCGAACGCCGACTACTTCCTCGTGGCCCAAGTTGCTTATGCACCATCGATGTTCCTGTGGAGCGTGACGCGGATTCTCATCGTTGAGTCTTCGCACGAACCGACACAGCAGCGTCGCCACGCGACGCAAGCGGCCCTTGCCCTCGGTGGCATCCTCGTTCTCAGCATGGGCGCCGGCATCGTGCTCGCGCACCCGCTCCTCACCCTGTTTGGCCACTCCTACGCCAGCCAAGGCACCACCTTGCTGCGTTTGATGCTGTTGGCCCTTCCCGGTACAGCGATGGCCAGCCTCTACGCCGGATTTGCCTGGCTCGATGGGCGAGTCTGGGGCCTGCTCTGGCGCCAAGCAACGACGGTCGGATTTCTCTTTCTCGCCGTCGTGCTCTTCATTCGAGGTCACGGGATCAACACCATCGGTGACGCCTACGTCGCGACGGGGGTGCTTGAGCTGCTTCTCTTCGGCCCAGGGGTACTACGTCGATTCCGAGTACGAAACGGCCAGCCCACTGCCTAACGGGTTCTGCGTGTCCGCTGGTACGCTTCAGCCGTGTCCGCTCCCCGTTCTCCCTTGACTCGTGTCTCGGACTACGCCAAAGCGGGTTTCCGGCGACTCAAGCGCGCACCCGTCGTGGGCCCCAGCGTTTCGGCGGTCGCCGACCGCTGCTTTGCGCACTTCTTCGTGCCCGATCTTCGGCTCCTCCACGACACGTTGGCGGAAACTGAGCTCAAGGACCGCTACTGGGTGTGGGCCGGAATGTTGCTCGGCTACGCCCGCGAAGGGAAGCTGCTGGCGCACGATCGCGATGCCGACTTCGGCATTTTGCCCGACGACGTCCCGTCGCTTCTGGCACTGGTACCGCGACTCCGAGCACTGGGTTTTAACCCGATTGCGCAGTATTACAACAATGCCGGTGAGTTAACTGAGTTGACGTTCCGCCGTCACTGGGCGAGTTTCGAATTCTTCGTTTTTCGCCCCGTCAGCGACCGCCTTCGCTACACCGTCTACGGCTACCCACCCGCTGACCTCGTCGAAGTCGACGCCGAAATCCAGCGCCAACCCTTCGTCCCCTTTGAGCTGGCTGGGCGGACGTGGTTAAAGCCGGCCGGCCACGAGCAAGAACTAACCGCAATGTACGGCGATTGGCGGGTGCCGCAGCGCGGCTGGAACTATCTTCGCGATGACGCCGCCATCGTGTCGCGTCGCCCGTGGACGAACACGTCGACGACGTGGCGGGATTAGGACCTTTTCTCCTCCGTCAACCGGTGATGAAAAAAGTGTTCAGGTACTATACAAAGTGTGAAAAACACTGAGGAGTCCACTGCAGTAGCGGCCCGCCAGCCCCTGCAGGCAGTCGTCCTCGCCGCCGGCTTCGCCCGGCGCATGCAGCCATTGTCCGACAACTGCCACAAGGCGTTACTTAACGTCGGTGGCACCACGATTCTCGGTCGAATAATGGACAACCTGCTCCACGTCGGCATTAGCGATGTGACCGTCGTCACTGGTTACCGGGCCGACGACGTCGAGGCCTTCGTTCGTGAGCACTACCCTCAAATCAACTTGCGAGTCGTCCACAACGCCGACTTCCGGACTACGAACAACATCGTCTCGCTCTCAATGGCCTTTGACGTCATGGACTTCGACGCTGACGTGGTGCTGGTCGAATCGGACCTGCTCTTTGATCCGTCGCTGATGGATCGGTTGGTCGCCAATCCCGGTACCAATGTGGCGCTCCTGGACCGCTACCGCACGGGCATGGACGGCACCGTGGTTGACGTTCGCGATGGGTACGTCACCGACGTCTATCCCGGTGATACGCAGGGTGAGGACTTTTCCTATAAGGACAAATTCAAAACCCTCAATATTTACCGGTTCGACAAGTCGTTCTGCCAGAACGCCTTTCGACCAATGCTCCATACCTACGCCAACGACATTGATGACAACGTCTACTACGAAGTCGTGCTGGGTATGTTGAGCAATATCAAGGCGCACCGCATCAGCGCCGAGATCGTCGAGGGGGAGCGGTGGGCGGAGGTAGATGACCCCAACGACCTCGCGGTGGCGTCGTACCAGTTTGAGCCCGGACGTCGAAGCGAGATTCTCGACTCCTCGTTCGGTGGTCACTGGAACTTCGACGTCATGGACTTCTCCTTCATGCGCAATGCGTATTTTCCGACCGGTCCCATGATTGCGGCCATGCGTCTCGCCTTGCCCGAGCTGCTCGCCGACTATGGCTCGGCGCAGTCCGTCCTCAACGAGAAGATGAGCTACTTCCTCAAGTGTGATCAACACCGCCTCCAGGTTCTCCACGGCGCCTCGCAGATTTTTCCCATGATGGGCCGTCGCTACCATGACGCACGAGTCACCATTCCGTCGGCCAGTTTCGGTGAATACGCCCGTTGGCTCCCGAACGCCACGGTGTACCCCGACGGTCCTGGCATTGACTGGACGGCGCTGTCGGCTTCAGCGCCCGACTTTGACGTCGTTGTGGTGGTTAATCCCAACACCTCGACGGGAACAACGCTGCCGACTGCGGCAATCTTCGACTTGGCTAAGGCGACGCCCAACACCTTGTTCTGGGTCGATGAATCGTTCCTCGCTTTTAGCGACGAACAGTCAATAGTTCGCCTGCTTGAAGAGGAGCCGCTAGAGAACGTTGTCGTCCTGGTGAGTCTCAGCAAGAGTCTTGGCGTTCCCGGACTGCGACTCGGGTACGTGTACAGCTGCGACGCGGAAGTCACCGCGGCGTTCGGGGCCGAGCTGCCCGTTTGGAACCTTTCGAGTCCGGCGGAGTACCTCCTCGAGCTCCTCTTGAAGTTTGGCCCCGCCTACGAGCGGTCGCTAGCGCTGACGCGAAGTGACCGTGATGAACTCCGCACTGCGCTGCTCGACGAGTCGTTTATCTCCTCGATCCCGGTCAGTGGTGGCAACTTCCTACTCCTGGAACTAGCCAACCCCGATGGGGACTTCGCCACACGCCTGCGAAACGAACTCTTGGCGACGCACGACATTGAGGTAAAGAACGTCACCGACAAGTTCTCGGACCGCCGCCCTCGAATTCGCGTCGCCTGCCGAACGGCCTCGGAGAACCAAACGTTGCTCGCGGCACTCCGCGAGGCTGTCGCCGTTCTGTGAGCACGCCACCGCAGCTCCAGGGTCGTCTCGTCCGAGTACTAGACCTAACACCCGCTGACATAGCTGCCTGGCGGGAATTAGCTGATGCAGCGGCTGAGCCCAACCCACTCGTGTCGCCCGACTGCATCGTGGCCGCCGCACACGCTTACGCTGATGGTCCGGAGATGTACGTTGTTATCGCCGAACAGGCTGGCGCCTTTCACGGGATTACATCGCTCCAACGAGCGCGCCAACGCAGTGATCGTCGACCGCTCTCGTATCTCGAGCGGCTGCTACCCACCGCGACGACCCAAGTTCGGCGAACTCGCCACAATCTGACGCCACTTTTGCGACGTGACTTCGAACAACCAGCCATGGTTGCCTTGCTTCGGACGCTCCAAGCGGCCCCACCGCCACTGCGGTTTGACCTCTTGCGCATAGAAACCATGAACGGTGACGGCGCAGTGGCCCGTGCGGTGGCAGGCGCGTGCGTCGAGCTCAACATTGCTCGCTACGAACTAGAGACCTGGCAGCGAGCGGTGCACTTCCCTCACGCCCTCTCCGATCCAGCAGCCCTCGAGAAAGCCGCTAAATCCCAGCGGCGGCGAATTAAGGAAGTCCGTAACCCTCTCGAACGCTATCTCGGTACGCCGGTGCAGTTCGTTGACCGCAGCGATGACGCACTCGCTCTCGAGGAGCTGTTCCGACTCGAGCGAACTGGCTACAAATTTGACGAAGGGGTGGCCGTCGAATCATTCCCTGGGGAACCCGACTGGCTCCGAACGTTTTGTGCGGCTCTCCGCGAGCGCAACGAAGTTCGCCTCTTCACTCTCGAAGCCGATAGTCGGGTCCTCGCCCTTGAGCTGTATTTCGCCAGTGGTCGGAACCTATTCTTCATCCATCGCACGTTTGATGAGACCGAGCAGGAATACAGTCCAGGCGGACTCCTCAACCTCCTCTTTTTCGATTACTTTCGCTCTCAAGAGGAGTACGACTTTCTCGACAGTTGCACCAAACCGACGAATCCCTTTACGTATCGTCAGTACAACGCTTCAGCACTGACGTTGACGCAAGTGCTGGCTATCGGGGGACGACGAAGCCGGTTGGGCCTTCAACTATTCCGGTTAGTCCGCGATCGCCTTATTCGTCGAAGTGACGAGACCTCGTCCGCGAAAGAACAGCCGAGTTAGTAGCGAACGCTACGTGGTACAAGTGAGGACAGTGCCTTGTCCTGCGAAATAACCGAACGAATCACGTGGGCGCCCGCACTCTGCTGCCCCGCACGGTATTCGGCGATACCCAACTCCAGCGCCTTCTTGAAATCGCGACTGGAGGCCGCTGGTGCGCTCTTGTGCTCAGCAATAGCCAGGTTCAAGTAGCCGTAGGGGTAGGTCGGGTAGTACTGCGTAGCCATCTGGAATTGAGTGACTGCCGCCGAGAGAAAGCCCAGCTGTGCGTCAGCTGTTCCGAGGTCGTAGTGACAGATGCCTTTCGACTTCGCCGGACCGTTGGTGTCCTTAGCGACGGCACTGGCGAATTGAGCAGCCGCCTGCTGGTACTGGCCTTCCTTGAAGTACAGCACGCCTTGCGCCAGGGATGATTCGAAAGAGCCATTAGTGCTCGATGGCGATGATGACGATTGACTGATGAAAATAGCGGCAATAGAAACGATCAGCAAGGCTGCGATAACTCCCATCGCTACCGCAATCTTCTTGTCTTTCAAATCAATTGTTATGTTCATGGCGCTTCAATTCTATAGATAGACGACACAACGGCGCCCCGAAGGGCGCCGTTGTGTCAAATGCTCTTGTGTTCGTTACTAGAGGCCAAAGACCGTGGCGGTGCGAGTCTTCAATCCCTTGTCACCGAACCACTTGGTGCTGAAGCTGACGTTTTCAAGTCCCAGTGCGGCGATCTTGGTTTCGAGGTACGAAACAGTGACTTCGGCACGCTTCTGGCTCAGCTTGAGGTTCTGAGCGCTCGAACCAGTAGTCGAGGCATTTCCGTTAACCACAACGTTCAGCAACTGGTCGGCCTTAATCAAGGCCGCGTCATTGGCCAACTTCGCACGGTCTGCGGCGGTCAAGACCGTCGAGTTGTTCGCGAAGCTAATCGTGTCAGTGAACAATGCCAGACCCTTACGTGCGACGTTCAGCTGGAAACGCGACGTCACGACACCGGAGTAACCGTAGGTGTGGGTAACGGTAACCAGAATCTCGCAGAATGCGGCCTGGTGAGCCGTAACAACACCAGTCTTCGGGTTCACGGAGCAGACGGCGGGGTCAAGCGACGTGAAGTTGATTCCCGCAGCGTCGTTCGTTGAGTACGCAATCTTGTAGTTAGAGCTTCCGACAGGGGCCCAACCGTGGTGGGTGGGCAGGCTCAACGTCACCGGGATGCAGTTGAGGTTGTACGTCGTCGGTGTTCCCGGCGTAGTGGTGGCGGCCGTCGTGTAGTTCGTACCGGTCGTGTACACCGTGGGCTGGCCGGTGAAGTACTGCGTACCGGTCGTCGTAGGAACGAAGCCCGTACCTGCAGTCGACGTCGTGTAGATCGTCGGCTGGCCGGTGAAGTACTGCGTACCGGTCGTCGTAGGAACGAAGCCCGTACCTGCAGTCGACGTCGTGTAGATCGTCGGCTGGCCGGTGAAGTACTCCGTACCGGTCGTCGTAGGAAGGTAACCCGTGCCTTCAGTTGAGGACGTGTAGATCGTGGGGAGACCAGGAATGGTTCCAGTGGTGGTCGGCACGAAGTTCACGCCAGTGCGGGTCGTGGAGTACGACGTCGGAACCATGGCTGCCGTCGAGTACTGAGCTGGCGCGTAACCCGAGGAGTGCGTCGTCGTCGTGTAGATCGTTGGGAGCGCGAACACGATGTGCAGGTGGCGAGTTGAGCGGTGGTCAATGGTCGACGTGGTGTAGCTCGTCGTGTAAACGGTCGGCGCGTAGCCGGTGCCATTCGTCGACGTCGTGTAGATGGTCGGGTGCATTGGCGACACCAACGTCGTCGTCCGCGGCTGGAAACCGTACGGCGTCACCGAGGTCGTGTACTGAAGCGCCGTGGTGTAGGTCGTCGGGTTGTAGTTCGTCCGGCTCGTCGAGGTCGACGTGGTGTAGGCCACCGACGTAATTGAGTGGTAGATGGTCGGACGAGCTGGCGTGACCGATGTGGTCACTGGAACGAACTCGGTACCAAAGGTCGTGTAAATAGTTGGCAGGCCGTAGTTGACGTGCAGGTTCCTGGTCGTACGGCCATTGATAGTGGTGTACGAGGTCGAGTACGTCGTCGCCAGGTAGCCAGTGCCATACGTGCTGTACACAGTCGGGTGTCCGAGGCCGGTCTCGCGGATTGTCGGCGCGTAGTTCGTGGCGAAGGTAGCAGTCGTGTGGTTGATCGGGTGGTAGTGGTTCACCGTCACTGGAGGCGCGTAGCCGTGCGGCGTACGGGTCGTCGTGTAAATCGTTGGTGAACCTTCGGTCGTTGAGTACGACGTCGGGGTGAAACCGTGCGGCGTAGTGGTCGTCGTGTAAATCGTTGGCAAACCGTAAACCACGTTCTGGTTACGGTGCGTGCGGCCATTCGTGGTGGTGTAGTACACGGTGCCGTACGTGGTCGGCACAAATCCGGTCCCCGTCGTGAACGTCGTGTAGGCGTCCGTCGGCGTGAAGGCGTTCGTCGTCACCTTGCCGACGTAGCCCGAGCGCTGCGTTGAGGTGGTGTACGTACTCGGGTTGAAGCCTGACGTGGTGTACGACGTCGGGTGGAAGCCATTGTTGCGATACACGCTGGTGGTGTACGTCGTGGGGTGGTAGTTCGATCGAGTCGTCAAACGCTCTGTCGGCGTACCGGTCGTGACGTACGACGTAGGAATGTAGTTACTAGCTTCCGTCGACGTGGTGTAGATCGTGGGAACACCCGTGTACGTCGAAGTTGCGGAAGTTGTCGGAACAAACCCGGTGCCGGCCGTCGACGTGGTGTAGATCGTGGGAACACCCGTGTACGTCGAAGTTGCGGACGTTGTAGGAACAAACCCGGTGCCGGCCGTCGACGTGGTGTAGATCGTCGGCACGCCCGTGTTCGTCGAAGTTGCAGATGTCGAGGGGACGAAACCCGTGCCGGCCGTCGACGTGGTGTACGTCGTCGGCACACCGGTGTAGGTGGCAGCACCAGTGGTCGTGGGTACATAGCCAGATTCCGAAACGGTCGGTACGCCAATCGTCAAGTAGCTAGTCGTTGTTGGGGTACCCGTGTTCGTCGTAGCGGGGCAGTCGAACGAGGTACGACTAGAGACAATGTGGGAAGTTGCAGGTGCGACCTTGATCGTCGTGGCACCAGCCGATGAGAGCAGTGAAGCGCTAATGGGCTCCATAGCCACACCAATCATCGCAACCGTGCACACACCGGCAGCAAGCAACCGGAGCGACCCGGACTGTCGTACGGACTTCTTAGCGTTTTTCTTCATAAAGCCAATCGTACACTTTTTCCTCTGCCCCTGTCAGGGAAAACTTTGGTGACAACCCCGTAATTTTTCGGTATTTCGGTTCGCCAAGTCCGAAGAATCTTCATAATTTACGGGCGTTGCTTTCACTTCGGTGGCCCCTTAATGACTTGGCAACGTGGTCAGTGCCAAATGAGGGTGATGGGTAGGCTTGACTTGTGCTCTTGGCCCCCAAAGCGCTCCCTCAGTGCAGCAACGCCTTTTCCATGGGATCCAAAATCCAGAACTTCTCGGAGATACAACTGCATGACAACCGTGACAATTGACTCAATAGCGGAGAGCGCGTCAACGGAATCGACCTGGCAATCCTTTGTCCCAGGCCTACTTCTAACCCTGATTGTCCTGTTCAATATGTGGATTTACAGGGGTGACCTCGCCGCCGTGGGCTTTAGCAATGACGCGGCGATGCACGAACAAATGACTGTTTTTGCATCAAACACCTTGTCCCACTGGCATTTCCCTATGGATCGTTGGATGCCGAATCTCAATTTGGGTTCGCCCCAGTTCCTTCACTACCAGGGGACGGGCGCGACTCTCGTCGGGCTCATCGGCATTCTGATTGGACCCTTGATGGCATTTCGTTGGGCCTTGTTCTTAATGATGTCGCTGTGGCCCCTCGCCATTTACTTCTCGGCGCGGATAATGCGCCTCCCCCTGGTGTCCTCACTGGCTGCGGCTCTCGTTTCCCCCTTTGTTTTCTCAGTAATCGGTATCGGCTACGAGGTGAAGGCCTACGCCTGGACCGGGTATGGCGTCTGGGCCCAGCTCTGTGCATCTTGTGTTCTCCCCTTCGCCTGGGCCTGGACCATCCGAGCCTGTGAAGACCGCCGCTACGCCCTGCGCGCCGCGCTCTTTATCTCACTCACCTGCGCGCTCCACTTCGAAACTGGTTACATGGCCATGGTCGGCATCGCCCTCGCCCCGCTCCTGACGATGACCTCGTTCAAGAAGCGACTACAGAACGCGGGCATCGTTCTCACTGGCGCCCTTATTGGCACGTCGTGGATCACTGTCCCCCTGCTGGTCAACGCGAAGTGGGCCGCAATTAACACTTCGCAGGCAAATACCCCCTTTGCCCTCGGGTACGGCGCCACGAAGAACCTTGGCTGGCTCTTCGGCGGCAACTACTTCGACTATCAGCGATGGCCAATTCTCACAATTCTTGTCTTCATCGGCATCGTTGCCTCCATTGTGCGCTGGCGCAAAGAGGTAGCGAACCGCGGACCCCTCGTCTTCTTCGTCTTTATCTTTCTCCTTTCCTTTGGTCCCAAGACGTGGGGTTCACTAATTGACATTGTCCCTGGTCACGCCGACATCTTTTTCCGCCGGTTTATGGGACCGGCCCAGTTGGCCGCTATGTACCTCATGGGAATCGGCGTTTCCTTCGCTGCCTCCGTGTTGACCCAAGGCATTTCCCGAATTCGTAAGCGCGAACGCTCACCTTTCACTACCTCGCTCACCGGTTCAGCAGTCACCACGGGATTTGCGCTCGCCATCCTCGCCACCGCCATCGCGATTCCGCATGCCTACACCTTCGGACGAATCAACACCAAGAACACGACCCTGGAGGCGAACCTCGAGGCCCAGAGCAACATCGATATTGCGCCAATTATCGCTTTCCTAAAAACCGTCGACAATGGTCGGGTTTACGCCGGCACCCCGTACAACTGGGGCCGTACCTTCCGCTACGGCTTTGGACCGATGTACCTCTACCTCGCCAACCAGAACGTCGACCAGATCAGCACCGAGGCGTGGGCCGCCTCATTGATGGAGGAACCGCAGAACCTGTTCAACCAGAACAACCCCGCTGACTACCAAATCTTCGGCGTCCGCTACCTCTTGATGCCCGCAACGATGAAGACACCGGTACCGGCGAATCTCTTGATGAAGAGTGGGCGTTTTGCCCTGTGGGAGATTCCCACAAACACCTATTTCAGCGTGGTTCAGGCGGAAGGCCAGATTTCCGAATCGAAGTCGACCATTGCCCGTGAGGCACCGGTGATTCTCAATACCTCGTATTTCTCCTCACACGTCGACTTCCTGGTTAATTACGGCGGACCCGCCAAAGTCGACGCCTACCCCACCGCACCGCTCAAGTCAGCTCCCGGCACCATCGTGAGCGAAAACATCGACCTCAACAATGGCATCGCGTCGGGTGTCTTCTCCATGCACCAAACGGCCAACGTCGTCTTGTCGGCTTCTTTCGACCCAGGGTGGCAGGCCTACGTCGATGGTCAGCCCGTGGCCACCCAAATGGTGGCCCCCGCTCTGGTGTCAGTGCCGGTCCCGGCGGGACTCCATCGCGTGACGTTCCGCTATCGGGGCTTTCAGTGGTACCTGCCGCTCTTCCTCTTCACCCTGTTAGGGCTGATGGTGATTTGGCTGATTACG
>Ga0164296_1000769_pt1 | contig 36600 bp, 32 predicted proteins | sample GEODES057metaG_FD_113533 | JGI IMG/M metagenome (GOLD analysis project Ga0164296, IMG submission 113533) | Dystrophic lake water microbial communities from Trout Bog Lake, Wisconsin, USA - GEODES057 metaG | ecosystem: Environmental > Aquatic > Freshwater > Lake | place: USA: Trout Bog Lake...
ACTTTAAATTCTTCGGCAGATACACACGATACGTCACCGTGCGTTGCAGCGCGGCGCTCTGGTACGTAACATCCTGCAGCACGACGCCGTCTGCCAATCTGGGATTGTCTTTCACCGCTATCGTTTCTCTCCTGCAGGAAGCTTGCACCAACAGCAGGCAGAGAAGCGCTGCCGCAAATAGTCCATCGCGCCACTTCTTCCCCTGCAACCCGCCCATATATGAATTCCATCATACGTCTGCGCTACACTGGATACAGCAAGCGGGCCGGACGGTCGCTGCCGTTGTGCCGCAAGGCGCACCGGGGGAGGAAAGTCCGAACTCCGCAGGGCAGTGTGCCGGATAACGTCCGGGACTGCATCTTCAAGGATGCAGGACGGCTAGTGCCACAGAGAACATACCGCCACGGCGAAAGTCGCGGTAAGGGTGAAAAGGTGCGGTAAGAGCGCACCGCGGCGGCAGTAATGCTGTCGGCAAGGTAAACCCCACACGGAGCAAGACCAAATAGGCGGGAATCGGCGGAGCAATCCGCAGTGCATGTCGGCCCGACGTGCCAAACCCGCGGGTAGGTTGCTCGAGCGCCGCAGTAATGCGTCGCCTAGAGGAATGACCGTCACTCCGGCGCAAGCCAGGGTACAGAATTCGGCTTACAGGCCACTTGCTTAATACAACACGGCCCCGGCAATCGCAAATACGATTCCGGGGCCTTCAACTTTAAATCGACAATACTTAACAGTGATTGCCAGTGATTCAATCTGATTTTTAAATCAGACAAATCATCGCCCATCACTGTTAAGCATCTAGATCTTCGTTTCCTTCCCTGCCAGAAACTTCGTCAAACTTCCCGCCATGTGAACAAACTCCGCCGGCATCATAATCACCGTCGTCGAATTATTCTCCGCGCCCACTTCGCTTACCATCTGCATGCGCCGCAGCTCCAGCGCCGCCGGATTGCCCACCATCAGCTGCGCCGCCTCGGCCAGCTTCTTCGACGCCTCCAACTCCGCATCCGCCTTGATGATGCGCGCACGCTTCTCGCGCATGGCTTCGGCTTCCATCGCCATCACGCGTTGCATGTCCTGCGGGATCTCCACGTCCTTCATCTCCAGCAGCTCCACCGTCACGCCCCACGGAGTCGTGGTTTCATACACAGTCGAACGCAGCAGCGCGTTGATCTTGTCGCGCTCCTTCAGCACTTCATCCAAATCATGCTGGCCAATTACATTGCGCAGCGTGGTCAGCGCCAGTTGCTGCACCGCCCAGCGATAATTCTCCACCGTCAGCACGGCGTTCTTCGGGTCCTGCACGTGGTACCACAGCACCGCGTTCACCTTCACCGTCACGCTGTCGCGGGTAATCGTCTCCTGCTGTTCAATCGGGTTGGTGATGATGCGCTGGTCCACGCGCACTTCCTTCTCAATCCCGTACGGTATCAGCCAGAAAATGCCGGGCCCGCGCATGCCGGTGTAACGGCCCAGGCGGAAGACAACCGCGCGCTCATACTCCATCGCAATGCGTATGCCGGAAATGATGGAGAACACAATAAACAACAAAACTGCCGGTAAGAAGAATGTCATGCCGAAAGATTACTCCTTTGCCTTGCCAACGATGCTGCCAGATACCGTAACTCTATTTCCCAAACAACCCTTTCAGCTTGCCGGTGGGCAGGCTGCTGCCGCTCGAGTTGCCCGCCGACGGCTTGCCCAGCCCCATCGCACTCGTATCCAGGCTGAAGCTCGGGCTCTGCGTTGTGCCTTTGATGATGAGCGGTATGCCGCCGGCGTTGCTGCTCTTCTTGCCGCCCAGCAGGTTGCTGATGCTGCCCACCAGCTGCCCCAAGCCATTCAGCTTGGCACTCATCTTGTAATCCAGCGTGTTGTCGGGATAAATCACTCCGTCGCCCGTGGCCGAACCCAGCGCCGGCACCACCGCGTTGATGTTCTTCGTCGCCAGTTGCGCCGGCGTCATCACAATATCGGCATGCAGTGACTGAATCTCTGTCCCACTGCCGCCTCCACCCAGCTTGTTGATGCCCGGCACCGAGCCCAGTTTCGACGCCAGACTGAATCCTGCCAGCGTCGTATTGCGCAAATCAATCGGCCCGGCAATCACCAACTTGCCCACCGGCCCGTCAATCTTCAGGATCGCACTCAGTGACCCGCCCTTCAGCCCCGAGCCGCTCGGCAGCGATACGCCAAAGGCAGGCAGCAGCGTCTGCAGTGCGTCCACACTCATTCCCGGCGCATTCACGGCCAGGTGGACCTCAGTCCCCGCCGGTGCCAGCAGATAACTTCCGCCCACCGTTGCCGCCACATTTCCCGCATGGATATTGCCCTGCGTAATCTGACCCTGTTCGCTGGCCAGCGTGTAAGCCGTGGCAAAGTCCACTGTCACCGTCTCTGAAGTCGGCGTTCCCTTCGCTGCAAATTTCATTTTGTTGCCGGTCACTTTGCCGGTCAGCGTGGCCACCTTGCCGTCGCTCTTCAATTGCGCGGCCACATCCAGCACACCATCCACGCCGCCCGATGCCGCCAGAAATCCCGCGCCCACCGGCTCCAGATGCGTCAGCGTCAGGTCCGCCGACAGCGGCGTCTGCGTATTGTCCGTCGCATTGATTGACCCCGCCGTGCCGTCCAGTTTCAACTTGCCGCCCGCCGGCAACTCCGCCGTCATCGTAAAACTAAACGGCGTGGTGAAAGAAAAATTCTTCACCGCGATATTCACCTTGTCATACACATGCGCCGACCCAGCCGGCAACGTCTGTATCGTCAGCTGCGCGTTGCTGATGTTCAGCGTGTCCACACTCAGCGCCGGTGTCGCCGCCTGCCCGGCTGGCGTTGCCGGCTGCGCGGCCGTAGCCGTGCCAATCGTGGAAAAATTCCACTTGCCCTGCGCATTCTCAATCATCTGTATCGACGGCTCAACCACCTCAAACTTCTTCACATGCAGTTGTTTTGAGAAGAGCAGCGGCAGCAACTCCACGCCCACCGTCAGCGACTTGGCCTGCAGAAACGGCTGGCTGCTATATGCCGGATCATCGGCAATCGTCAGATTGTTCGCCACCAACCCGCCGGCAAACAGGTTCAGCGATAGGTTCCCCAGCTTCACCGGCCGCCCCAGCGAAGTCGTCAGTTGCGACTCAATCTGCGGAACAAATTTATTCGCGTCCACAAACATCGGCAGAATCGCCAGCAGCAGCAACACCGCCGCCACCACGCCCGCCACCAACCGCGCACGCTTGTTCTGCGCCAGGCCCACGGCTGTCGCCTGCAGTTTTGATATGTCCAGATTGAACTTGCCTTGGTTTGGATTCGCCATCGCCGCCTCCTCGCATAAATTCCGCTGAGAAGAGAATTGTCCCGCGATTCGCGGCAATCAGCAATGCCCGGGCTATGAATATTTTTGCCGTTAAAACTGTACACGGCGGGAATTCCTCCCCGCCGTGCTCCCCACAGCCATTACTTAGGTGATTACTTTAAATCTATTGAATATATTTTTAGGATTTCCGTATCTAGTTTTAGAAAGCCCATTCAGGTGCATTGCCCAGCAACGCTGCGCCGGAGAATGCCGCCGGTCCGTCCCACGCCGGCACGGTAAAGCCATGCTCGGGGTGCGCTTCGGCACTGTCATTCTTCTTGTGGTGAGCGCGGAGCTCGTCCATCAACTGGCAAAGTGCTTCGGCCTGTTCTTCGCGCGAGTGGCGCTCCCAGAAAACCACAAAGCTCTGGCCGCATACACGGCAACGAACATCACTGCTGGTCATCGATTTCTTGCAGAGTACTTGCATCGTTCTTCTCCTGGAAACTTCTAAATTGTTCAACCAATGCCTGCTGCACTGCTGTGTTGATGTACCCAAGTTACGGCCAATCAAAAGTAATGCCCATCCCACATGTGCATCAAATCGTCTACAACTCAAGGGTCAGCACCCCGATGGTCAACTCTTCCCGCATTGGCCCCATCCCGCCCGTCACCAGCCAGCCACTCGCCCCGCGGCGCGCAATGCACTATCCTGTACTTTCGAGTCAAAATTCATGAGCCAGACTATCCAAGTACAGTTGCCCGACGGCGCCATCAAGCAGGTTCCCAGCGGAACCACGGCGTACCAGATTGCCAGTTCCATCAGCCCGCGTCTTGCCGATGCAGTCTTGCTCGCGCGCATCCAGCCGCTGGCCGCCGCCGGCACATCCACCGCGCCCGCCGAGGACGACGCTGCCGGTTCCGAGTCCGCCATGTACTCTGCGCCCGACGCCGCAGCTTCGCGCCTGATCGACCTTTCCGCGCCACTCACTGAAGATGTCGCCCTCTGGCTGCTCAAAGAGTCGGACCCCGAAACGCTGCCTGTGCTGCGCCACTCCGCCGCTCACCTGATGGCCACCGCCGTGCTCGAACTGTTTCCAGAAACCAAACTCGGCCATGGCCCCTCCACCGCCAACGGCTTCTTTTACGACTTCTACCGCCCCACGCCCTTCACGCCGCCGGACCTCGAAGCCATCGAGAAACGCATGGCAGAAATCGCCGCGCGTGATGAACACTTCGTCCGCGAGTATCGTCCGCGTGAAGAGGTGCTGAAGGAATTCAACGCCGCCGATGACTTCATGAAGGTGCACTTCATCGAACGCTTCACCCAGCCCGGCGAACCCATCTCGCTCTACAAAAACGGCAACTTCGTCGACTTCTGCCGCGGCCCGCACCTGCCCTCCACCAAACGCATCAAGGCATTCAAGGTCACCAACCTTGCTGGCGCCTATTGGCTGGGCGATGAAAAAAATCCGCAGCTACAGCGCCTCTACGGCACCGCTTTCTTCTCGCAGAAAGATTTAGACGCGCACTTCAAGCACCTGGAAGAAATCAAGGCGCGCGACCATCGCGTACTCGGCAAACAGCTCGACCTCTTCAGCATTCAGGAAGTCGCCGGCTCCGGCCTCATCTTCTGGCACCCCAAGGGCGGCATCATCCGCAAGACCATGGAAGACTGGATGCGCGACGAGTGTCTCCGCCGCGGCTACTCCATCGTCTTTACCCCGCATGTCATGCGCCTCGAACTGTGGAAGATCAGCGGCCACGCCGGCTTCTATTCGGAAAACATGTACGCGCCGATGGAACTCGACGACTCCGAGTACCAGCTGAAGCCGATGAACTGCCCCGGCCACATCCTCATCTACAAAGACACGCCCAAGAGCTATCGCGACCTGCCCGTGCGTCTCGCCGAACTCGGCAACGTCTATCGCTATGAGCGTTCCGGCACCATGCACGGCCTGCTCCGCGTTCGTGGCTTCACGCAGGACGATGCCCACATCTTCTGCACCCCGCAGCAAATTGAAGATGAAGTCGTCGCCTGCATTGAGTTCGCGCAATCGGTCCTCAATACTTTCGGCTTCAACGATTTCAAAGTCGAGCTTTCCACCTGGGACCCATCCAAGCCGCAGGATTACGCCGGCTCGCCCGAGAACTGGGCCCTCGCCGTCAACTCGCTCAAGTCCGCGCTCTCCCGCAAAGGCATCGCGTACCGCGAAATCCCCGGCGAAGCCGCCTTCTACGGCCCCAAGATTGACATCAAACTTGTCGACGTCCTCGGCCGTCTCTGGCAGCTTTCCACCGTGCAGTTTGACTTCAACCTGCCCGCGCGTTTCGAACTCGAATACACCGGCGAAGACGGCGAGAAGCACCAGCCCGTCATGGTTCACCGCGCACTCTTCGGCTCGGTCGAGCGTTTCTTCGGTGTGCTCATTGAGCATTACGCCGGCGCCTTCCCCCTCTGGCTCGCGCCCGTGCAGGTCGCGCTCGTGCCCATCAGCGAGAAGCACCTCGACTACGCGAACCTTGTGAAGAAGAAGTTGGAAGACGCAGGCTTCCGCGTGGAACTCGACGCCCGCAATGAAAAGATGAACGCAAAAATCCGCGAGTTCACCCTGCAGAAGGTTCCCTACGTTCTCGTCATGGGCGACAAGGAAGCGGCCTCGGAAGCCGTCAGTGTCCGCACCCGCGGCAAAGGCGACGGCGGCAGCATGGCCCTCGCCGACTTCATCACCCACGCCACCAACATCCTCAACTCCAAAACCATGGAGCTGTAGCGAAATATTTGCACTGTAGTTTTCTCTTTTCATGGGCAGCGTATGATGTTGCCCATGAAAAATATTTCCCGCCGCGAACTGGTAGCCGCGCTCCCGGCGCTTGCCCTCGCCACCGGATCCTTCTCGCACCTCGCCGCGCAACCAACCGCCGCGCCGCTCAATCTTCTCTTTCTCACCGTCGACGACATGAACTGGTCGATACCGCGCTTCATGAACGGCTTCATCGGCGGCAAACTCCATCTCACGCCGAACCTCGATGCCCTCGCCGCGCGTTCGCACCGCTTCATCCACAACCGCACCGTCGCCGCCATTTGCCAACCCTCGCGCGAAGCCATGATGACCGGCCTTGTCCCGCACCGCAGCGGCGGCCTCGGTTTCATCCCCGTGCATCCCGGCACGCCCACGCTGGTCACGCAGTTGCAATCCCATGGATACTTCGCCGCCGGCATTCACAAGCTCGAACACATGCAACCGCAAACCAGTTTCCCCTGGGACATGGCCTTCCCCGGCGCGGGTCGCGCGCCTTCGGAATACGCCACCGATGTCAGCACCGCCATCGCCAAGGCGCAGTCGCTCGGCAAACCATTCATCATCAATTGCAACCTGAATGATCCGCACCGCCCGTTCTACTCCAGCCAGCAGGCCGCAGCCGTCGATCACAACGAAACCGGCGAATACCACGTCCCGCATGAAGTCACTCCCGAAGAAGTTGATATCCCACCCTTCCTCGAAGACCTGCCTGAAATCCGCCGCGAACTCGCGCAGTATGCCAACAGCACCCAGCGCATGGATATAACTCTCGGCAAAGTTCTCGCCGCGCTCGATGCCTCCGGCGCCGCCGCCAACACCGTCATCTTTTTCTCTGCCGACCACGGCATGCCGTTTCCCTATTCCAAAGCCTCGGTTTACGAATGCGGCACCCGCACTCCCGCACTGCTGCACTATCCCGGCATGGCCACGCCGCACACCTTCACCGAACGCACCGCCAATGTCGACTACACGCCCACGCTGCTTGACCTGCTGCACGTCCCCATACCCAGCGGCCCCAACGGCACTTCCATCGACGGCATATCGTGGATGCCCCTCATCCGCGGCGAAGTCGGCCATCGCTCGCCACATCGCGAATTCCTTGTCACCAACATCAACAGTGTCAGCTCCGGCACCAACTATCCCCAGCGCGCCGTGCAGGACGACCGTTACTCGCTCGTCGTCATGCCCTGGTCCGACGGCAAACTTCACATCCAGATTGATTCCGTCACTGGCCTAACTTTTCCCGCGATGAAAGCTGCAGCAGCCACCAACTCCGCCATCGCCGCGCGGGTACGCCAGTTCGACCTCGGCGTCCCCATCGCCTTCTATGATGTGCACGCCGACCCGGGCCAGCGCATCAACCTCATCAACGCGCCGGAACATCGCAATCGCATCGCCAAAATGAAAGCTATCCTGATCGATGAAATGACTCGCACCAACGATCCGCAACTCGCCAACGTGCAGGCCATCTATCGCGGAGAAAAGACTGTAGTCCCGCAAAGCCATCCTGTGTCTTGAGAAAATTCCTGACGATGTGCCGCGGCGGGACTATCCTATCCGCATGAAATCTCTTTCCCGTCGCGACCTCGTCTCCGCTCTGCCTGCGCTGGCCTTGCCCCCACTCACCCTGTTCGGCCCGGCACTCACTGCCTTCGCACAAGCCAGCGCAAAGGACACCATCCCCGCGCACTGCGCTACCTTCAACTTCAGCGACCTGCCCAAGTCCGTCAACGCCACCACCGGCAATATCACGCGTGCGGTGATGCAGGGCACGCTGCCCACCGGCGAATACATTGAGATGCATGAGACCATGCTCGCGCCCGGCCAGATGCCCCATCCCGCGCACCACCACATCCACAGTGAGCTGATGCTCATCCGCGAAGGCACCGTGGAATTTCAAATGGGAGACCACGCCTCGGTCGTCACCGCAGGCGGCGTTCTCTACGCGCGCAGTGGTGAGATGCATGGCCTGAATAACGTAGGCAGCACACCGGCAAATTATTTTGTGATTGCCATCGGAAAAGAACCTGCCTAGCAGCAGCGTTTAGTAGCCTACATCGCCCGGCCGCGCCGCACTCTCAAATCGCGTGAAGGTGTTCAGGTACGTCATCTCCACCGTGCCCGTGGCGCCGTTGCGCTGCTTGGCGATAATCACTTCCGCCTTGCCTTCCAGCTCTGGGTTGTCGCGGTCATAATAACTTTCGCGGTGGATGAACATCACCACGTCCGCGTCCTGCTCAATCGATCCCGACTCGCGCAAATCGCTCAGCATCGGTCGCTTGTCGTCGCCGCGCCGCTCACTGGCTCGGCTCAGCTGCGAAAGCGCCAGCACCGGCACGTGCAACTCCTTCGCCAGCGACTTCAACCCGCGCGATATTGCCGATACTTCCTGCGTGCGATTTTCATACCGCTTCGCACCCGGCCCCATCGCCGTCGCACTCATCAGCTGCAGGTAGTCCACCACAATCAAATCCAGCACGCCGCCGTTAATCTGCTTCAACCGCCGCGCCTTGGCACGCATCTCCGTCAGTGATATGCCCGGCGTGTCATCAATAAATATCTTCGACTGCACCAACGCCGCCAGCCCGTGCATCAATCTCTCGCGGTCATCGCGCGAAACATGTCCCTTCAAAATTGCAGACATGCTCACCCGTGATTGCGATGCCAGCAAACGTCGCAGCAAACTCGCCTTCGACATTTCCAGCGAGAAGACCGCCACTGTCGCATTGCCCATCACCGCAGCATTTTCCGCCAGGTTAATCGCCAGTGCCGTCTTGCCCATCGAGGGGCGCGCCGCCAGAATCACAAGTTCATCTTTCTGCAGGCCACTGGTCATCTCATCCAGGTCGCCGTAGTGCGTGGCCAGCCCCGTCACCGTGCGTGCATTCGCGTACAACTCATCCAGCGATTTAATGGACTCGCTGAAAATCGTATTCACATCGTCGAAGCCCTGCGTCAGGTTGCCTTCGGTCGCCTCCAGCAGTTGCGCTTCGGTCGAACTCAAAATCTCCAGCGCTTCTTCCGCCTGGTCGCTCGCCCTCGCCACCGCCGTATTGCAGATGCCAATCAGCTGGCGCAGCAGGCTCTTGTCCTTCACAATGCGGACGTAGTCCTCAATGCTCAGCCGCCGCGGCAAACCTTCCGTCAGGCTGGCCAGGTACGCCGACCCGCCCACCGCCTGCAATTCCTTGTTGCGCTCCAGCTCCTCGCTCACCGTAATCAAATCAATCGCGCGATGCTGTTCGCTCAATGCACTCATGCGCGCGTAAATGCGCCGGTGCGAGTCCAGCGAGAAGTCGCCAGCCACCAGTTTCTTTTCCTGCGCCTCATGCAGGGCCTGCGGATCCAGTAGAATCGCGCCCAGAATCGTGCGCTCGGCATCCACGCTGCTCGGCAATCCGCGTTCCTGAATCAGGTCTGGCAAACTCGCCATGCTTACTCCTTCAATCGCTTCAGTTTACGTTCCCCCGCCCCTGTGCGCCCTTGTGCATTTCTTCCCTCAGCGGTGCAAATCTCGCCAAATCCATCTGCAACAAATACATACAGGATTCACACATCCGCAATATCATCGTTGCAGGACATTAACAAACCATGCGCCCACCCAATATCTATTCCCACTTTTTGCGTCTCGCCCTCGCTGCAGCCCTGCTCTTTTCCGCGCCCACTCTCCGCGCCCAGCAGAATGCCGATGTCATCAACAAGCTCATCAGCGATTTTCAGGGAATCGAGAATTCCTGGTCCGACGCCATCAACACCCATAACCAGTACGAGCTGGAGAATGTCCTCAACACCTCGTTCGTAGGCATCTCCGCCGATGGCAAAGTCACCAACCGCGACCAGCAGGTGGCCGCCATGTACATCAGCAAGAACTCGCCTTCTATCCTCACCCAGCGCGTGCTCACCGTCAGCGAATACGCCGGTGCCGACGGCGCCAACATCGCCATCGTCAGCGGCACCTACATTCTAAAAACTAAAGACGGACATGACGTCGACGACGAGCGGGGACTCTTCACCCACATCTACCTGCACGGCCGCACCACGTGGACCTGCATCCACTCGCAGCGCACCATCATCATCAACCAATTGCTACCCAAGACAAAACTACCCGCAACGCCGAAACATTAATCTAGAAATTAAATCGGCAGCCCCGGCACCAGCGCTGCAGTCGTCCGTTTGTATTCGTCATACTGCTCGCCGAAGGTTTCGTGCATAAACTGTTCCTCGCGGCGAATCTTGATGCGCAGCGAAAGCCATACCAACACCAGCGAAAATATGCCGCGCCATTCAATGCGCGCCATCATGCTACCCACCAGCGCCAGCAGTAGGCCGGTGTAAATCGGGTGCCGCGTCCAGCGGTACGGTCCGCTGCGCACCAACTCATGGCCCACTTTCACGGTCACGTTGCCGCTCCAGTTGCCGCCCAGGTACGCCCGCGCGCAGATGGCATACACCAGCCCCAATGCGGTGAAGCCAACTCCCACCCACGCTAGCGGTTCCGAATACGGCACCATGCGCACATAGAGCCACGGCCACGGTAGAAAATTGTTATAGAGCATCTCAAATCCCAGAAAGATGGGAACCACGTAGGTCAACCGTGAAAGCAAGCTCTCGCTCTTAGCTTTTTTCTTGTTCTGAACCACGGCCCAGATCAGCCAGATGACCAGCCACGCCGTCCACAGAACTCCACTCGCGCCTATCGGTTGCATCTCTCCTCCGTGCATATGAATACGCAAACACTTACGAGCTAGTTCGTCGCAGCAGAATTGCTTTCAGCGCGCTGCTTGCCCTGCAGTTCAATGTACACATGCAGCAGGGTAATCGCCGCCGGAGTCACGCCCGGAATTCCGCTCGCCTGCCCCAGCGTCTGCGGCCGCACGCGTCCCAGCTTTTCCTGCATCTCGCGGGAAAGCCCGCTCACCGCGCCGTAATTAAACCACTCGGGAATCACCTTGCCCTCGGCGCGCTTGATCTTCTCCATCGACTTCCGCTGCTGGTCCAGATATCCGGCGTACTTCACTTCCGTCTCCACCGTCTTCCACTCCAACCGGGCGCGCGCCGCCGGAACATTTTCCCACTCCGCATGCAGCGTCTCATCCGCGCGCACCACTTCCGCCAGCGCATCCATGCTCGCTTCCGGCCGCTTCAGCAACTGCGCATACGTCTGTCCGTTCAGCGACGCAACATCGCCGCTTAAATTCGCCATCAACTCCGGCGCCGCGCGCTGCATCAAATCCAAATTGATCTTCGACGTCGCCAGCCACTTTTCCAGCCGCACCGCACGTACCTGCCGCTGCTCATACTCCGCCCAGGTCGCATCATCCACCAGCCCCAGCCTGCGCCCATGCGGCATCAAACGCCGGTCGGCATTGTCAATCCGCAAATGCAACCTATACTCCGCCCGCGAAGTAAACATGCGGTAGGGTTCATTTGTTCCCTTTGAAATTAAATCGTCAATCAGAATCCCGGTGTACGCCTCAGTGCGGTCCAGCGTAAATCCCTCACGCCCCTGCACGTGCAACGCCGCATTCACTCCGGCCATCAATCCCTGGCAAGCCGCTTCCTCATATCCCGAAGTTCCATTAATCTGTCCCGCAAGATACAGACCGCGCACCTGCTTCACCGCCAGCGTCCGGTCCAGTTCCGTCGGATCAATCGCGTCATACTCAATCGCATATCCGGGCCGCAACATCTCCGCCTTGTCTAATCCGGGTATCGACCGCACCATCGCCATCTGCACATCCATCGGCAGCGACGTGCTCATGCCGTTCACGTAGACCTCGTGCGTGTTCAGTCCCTCCGGCTCCAGAAACAACTGGTGCTGGTGCTTGTCCGGAAACTTCACCACCTTGTCTTCAATTGACGGGCAATACCTCGGCCCGATGCCCTGTATCTGTCCCGAGTACATCGGCGACCGATGAACATTTTCGCGAATCAGTTGCAGCGTCTCCGGCGTGGTAAAGGCGATGTGGCAACTCACCTGCCGCTGCTCAATCTTCGTCGTGCGAAAACTAAACGGCGTCGGCACCGCATCGCCCGGCTGCTCGGCAAACTGCGCCCAGTCAATCGTCCGGCCATCCAGCCGCGGCGGAGTTCCCGTCTTCAACCGGCACTCGCGCAAGCCAAGCTTCTTCAGGTTCTCGCCCAGCAACACACTCGCCGGCTCGCCACTGCGTCCCGCTTCATACTGCTGTTCGCCGCAGTGAATCAGCCCGTTCAAAAATGTTCCCGTAGTCACAATCACCGCGCCGGCATGCACCTCACGCCCATCGCGCAGAATCACACCGCGCGCCACACGCTGTTCGCCTTCCAGCTCCAACAGCAGATCAACAACTTCCGCCTGCTTCAAAAATAAATTCGCCTGCGACTCCAGCACCTCGCGCATCTTCACGCGATACAGTTGCTTGTCGCACTGCGCCCGCGGAGACCATACCGCCGGCCCGCGCGAAGTATTCAGCAACCGGAATTGGATTCCCGCGCGGTCGGCCACAACGCCCATCACTCCGCCCAGCGCATCCACTTCACGCACCAGGTGCCCCTTGGCAATGCCGCCAATCGCGGGGTTGCAGCTCATCTGCGCCACCAGGTCCAGATTCAACGCATACAACGCCGTGCGCAGCCCCATGCGCGCCGCAGCCATCGCCGCCTCGCACCCGGCATGTCCGCCGCCCACCACCACCACGTCATATTGTTCGCTGTAACTCATCCACTAACCATTCTCGATGCGAACGCACTTCGGCTTGCGATGCGTTCAACGTAGAAAATTTCTGGTCTTTATCGCGCCCTGCTCAGGCTGCTGGAAGGGTCTGGAACCCTGAAGAATCTGGAGCCGAAGATCGGAGTCGAACCGACGACCTGCTGATTACGAATCAGCTGCTCTACCAACTGAGCTACTTCGGCCTAGCCAATCGTTATTTTACCGGCTCTTTCGCTGGCGCGCAAAGCCTGCTCAGGCTACCATTAAGTGTTCCCTATAGGAGTCGTTCCCAACAGCATGTCTACTACATCCGCAATTGAGTCTCTACAACTGCTTCTCGCCGCCGCTCAGGCCTGCGACAGTAAAAAAGCAGAAGACATCCGCATCCTCCGCCTCGACCCTTCCGAGAGCGGCCTCACCGACTATTTCCTCATCTGCCACGGCCTCAACACCCGCCAGAATGAGGCCATTGCCGACGAAATCGAGATCCAGCTCAAGCGTCAGTTCGGCGTTTACGCCAACTCCGTCGAAGGCCGTCGCCAGGCCGAATGGGTCCTGCTCGACTATGTCGACTTCATCGTTCACATCTTCTCGGAAGAGAAACGCGAATTCTACGCGCTGGAACGCCTGCGCAAGTCGGCCACCTCGCTGACCATCGCCGACCTCGAGGCCCAGCTGAAGTCTCTCACCTCACCCGGCAAGTCCGCGCCTGCAAAGCCAGCCGCCGCCAAGGCTCCTGCAAAGAAGGCTGTGGCCAAGAAAATCGTGGCGAAAAAAGCTGTGGCCACAAAATCAGCCGCAAAGAAGCCATCTGCGAAGAAAGTCGTCGCCAAAAAGGCCATCGCCAAGAAGCCGGTCAAAAAGGCTGCCAAAACCGCCGCCAAGAAGCCGCTGAAAAAGAAAGTAATCGTAAAGAAAACCGCCAAAAAAGCCACTGCAAAAAAATCCTCCCGCCGGTAAATCCTGTCTACCCCTGGATTCGTACCTGCATCAAACATTTCGGTGTTTGGTGCAGGGTTTCCCCCTGTCCAAATCCGCTTGACAGACTAGGTAACTTGGAGGAATATAGTAACCATACGCAATGTTACCTATGTAATGTTTCGTGTGCACGCGCTCGCGTTCGAGATTGGCTCGCCAATCGCACGTTTTGTCTCACTTCGCTGTTCACTCTCTGCCGCCATGCAAGATGTACCGGTATCCGGTCGTCTCCTATTCTTTGGAGCCTCCGCTTGCCCAAAAATTGAGCTTCATAAGGACATCGCTGAGGTTTATTTATGTCCACCTCTTGCAATACGGCAATGAACAGGATTGCGGACTACCTATCGACGCCGAACCCTGGTGAAAGCAATTCGCTCGAACAGCAACTACAGCGAACGTTGCGCGCCATTCGTACGCACCTCGGTATGGATGTGTCCTTCGTTTCCAAATTGAAAGATGGCCGCCGTCTCATCAATCGCATCGACGCCTCCTACTCCAGCGGGCCGATGATTGTCGATGCCTCCTGCCCGATGGATGCCGACATCGCACCCTCCAGCGGCGCACATATCAGCGTTCCCATCCGCCTCAGCGACGGCACCATCTACGGAACCTTCAGCTGCTTCAGCAACTCGGCCGATCCCTCCATGACCGAACGCGACGCCACCATGCTGCGCGTCTTTGCAGACATCGCCACAGAAATGATTGCCGCCGATATTGAAGGCCGCCAGCTTCTTACCGCCATTGAAAACCGCATTCAGGATGTACTCAACGGCAATCTGATTTCCATGGTCTATCAGCCCATCCACCGCGTGCCAGATAACCGCCTGGTGGGTTTTGAATCCCTCGCGCGCTTTTCATCTCCGCCGCTACGCTCGCCCGACCAGTGGTTCAATGACGCAACTCAAGTCGGCCTCGACCTGCAGCTGGAATACCGCGCCATCCAACTCGCTCTAGAGTCGCTGCACATCCTGCCGCCCAATGTTTTTGTCGCCGTCAACGCATCGCCCAAGGCCATCATCGATGAAGGCTTCAAGGAGCAGTTGCTCGGCTGGCCCATTGACCGCATCGTGCTTGAAGTCACCGAGCACTCCATCATCGATACCTACAGTCAGGTCGCCTCCGCCATTGAGCCGCTCCGCTCACTCGGCCTTCGTCTGGCCATTGACGATGTCGGTGCCGGCTACTCCAGCTTCCGCCACATCCTCAATCTTGAGCCCAATCTCATTAAGATTGATATGAGCATCACCCGCAATATTCATAGCGATAGTTCCCGCCGCGCCCTGGCCTCTGCCCTCGTTAAATTCTCCATGGAGACCGGTTCAGTCCTTGTCGCTGAAGGCGTTGAATCCGCCGAGGAACTCGCCGTGCTGCGCAATCTTGGCATCGATTATGTGCAGGGCTACTACCTCGCCCACCCCATGCCGCTCAGTCAGGCCACAGATTACGCCCAGCATTCCCGCCGCCTGTAACCAATTGCAATTTTCCAGTTACTGGGAGTACTATCTGTAGCCATTGCTGGTAACTTCCCGTCACGGTTCCTGTTCGGGCTCGATACTTGGGATTTAAGCTTTACCCTGCTGCACCTTCGATCGTCTTTCTGCCTTGACCATTTGCTGTTGAAGACGCTTGGCTCCCTATGCCAAAGCGCCGTTTCACTTGCCCATGGTTCGTGAGGACATCGCTGAGGTGCATTTTGTCCACATCCCACATTCCCGTCAATAATTCTGTCAGCTCGATTCATCAGTTCATCCACGCGCAGACCGCACTGAATACCGACGCTCTGCAGGAGCAGCTGCAGCGCACACTGCGCACCATCCGCGTCCATCTCGGTATGGATGTCGCCTTCATCTCTGAATTCAAAGATGGCCGCCGTTATTTCAATCAGGTGGACTCCGCCAACTCATCGCCGCCCATCAAAGTCGGCGGCTCCGACCCGCTCGACGAGTCCTACTGCAAGTGGATTGTCGAAGGTCGTCTGCCCGAAATCATGCAGGATGCACGCAAGGTCCCGGGCACAGAAAAATTCCCCGCCACTGCGCTCTTGCCGGTCGGTGCGCACCTCAGCGTTCCCATCCGCCTCAAAGATGGCAGGGTCTTCGGCACCTTCTGCTGCTTCAGCTATTCGGCAGATCCCACGCTGAACGATCGCGACCACAACATGCTGCGCGTCTTTGCGCAGATTGCCACCGAGCTCATCGCAGCTGACCAGGACGCGCGTCATGCCTTCTCCGTCATGAAAGGCCGCATTGAAGATGTCATGGCTGAAAAATCCATCCACATGGTTTACCAACCCATCCATGAAGTGATGGACAACAAACTCGTCGGCTTTGAATCGCTCGCCCGCTTCACCACCACGCCCATGCGCACGCCCGACGTCTGGTTCAATGAGGCGGCGCAAGTCGGCCTCGGCATGAACCTCGAGTTCCACGCCATCGCGCTCGCCCTGCAGGGACTCAGCAGTCTCCCGCAAAATCTCTACGTCTCCATCAACGCATCGCCGGACACGCTGATAAAAAATGATCTGGTGCGCGAACTGGTCGGCTGCCCGGTGGACCGCATCGTTCTCGAAGTCACCGAGCACGCCACCATCGATGTCTATAGTGAAATATCCACGGCCCTGGCCCCTTTGCGCAACATCGGCCTGCGCCTCGCCATTGACGATGTCGGTGCCGGTTACGCCAGCTTCCGCCACATTCTCAATCTCGACCCGGACATCATCAAGCTCGACATGAGCATCACCCGCAATATTCACTCCGACAGCACCCGCCGCGCTCTCGCCTCCGCACTCGTCCGCTTCGCCGGCGAGACGCATTGCGAAATCGTTGCCGAAGGAATTGAAACGGACCTTGAACTCACCACCCTGCGCGACCTCGGTGTCGATAAAGCCCAGGGATACTTCCTCGGCAAACCCATGTCGCTCGCCAACGCTTCAGAACACGCACAAGCCAGACCGCACTACAACGCCTGACGCATTTCATCGGCGGTCTTGTTACCCTTCTCCTACAGGTCCGCCGATGCGAATCGCTCTCTGCTCCATCACCGAACGCAAAGCCACGCCGCGCAACTCTCCCGCCGCCGCGCTCGCGGCCGAGTACATTGACCGCCTCGCGCAATACGCCGAGTGCGATGACCGCAACTTCACCAGCGAAGAAAAATTGTTGGAGTTTGCCGCCACCTTCGCCGCCCGCGCCCACACGCAAATCATTTTTCTCGAGCGCACCGGCAAGCCGCTCTCGTCAGAAGATTTCGCCGCGCACATCGGCCGCCAGCGCGACAACGGCACTCGCCAGTTGCTGCTCGCCATCGGCCCGGCAGACGGCTGGTCCACCGCCGCTCTCGCCCACGCAAAATCCTCGGGCGGCCTGCTGCTCTCGCTCGGCCCCATGACGCTGCCCCACGCACTCGCCCGCACCGTGCTCGCCGAGCAACTTTACCGCTCCTTCACCATCCTCGCCGGCCATCCCTACCACTGCGGACATTGAATCCCTGCATCGCAATTTTCATCCCCTCAAAATCGCCCGCCACGCTGCCGATACAATTTATCCATGACTGAATTTTCTGACGAACGCCGCGGCCTTATCCTCATCAACACTGGCGCCGGCAAAGGCAAAACCACTGCCGCACTCGGCACCGCGTTGCGCGCCATCGGCAATGGCATGCGCGTTCTCATCCTGCAATTTCTCAAGGGCTCCTGGCATTACGGCGAACTCGACTCCATCGCCGCGCTCGCCGCCTCGCCGGAATTCAAAGGCAACTGCGCCATCCGCCAACTCGGTCGCGGCTTCGTCAAAGTCGGCGGCGCGGAGACGGACCCCGAAGACCAGCGCATGGTCGACGACGCTTGGGCGGAAGCCGCCGCCGCCATTCTCTCCGGCGAGTGGGACCTCATCGTGCTCGATGAAATTCTCTACACCATCGGCTACGGCATGCTCTCTGCAGAACTCGTCGCCGACACTCTCCGCCGCAAGCCGGAGCTGCTGCACGTCATCCTCACCGGCCGCAACGCCCACCCGCTACTCGTAGAACTCGCCGACACAGTAACGGAGATGAAGGAAGTTAAGCACGCCTACGCCAAAGGCATCCTCGCTCAACGCGGCATAGAATTCTAATCGGGCAATTCAACTGATATTTATTCGTAGGCTGACGTACCAAACTTCGTGCGGAGTTCTGCGTCCAATAATGCATAATTACATGGAATCAGCGTAACGCTCCCGCATGTTGGCACGTTCAACCATGAAGCCGGAACCACCACATCCTGCCGCATCGCAGCACGTCTCCAAAGCTCTGCCTTCGGAGAAGCCAGCCTCCCTGCACTTCTGGAACCTGCTCGCGCGTCTGCAGCAATGGCGAGACCGCACGCGCCCCTACAAGCGTTCAATCGACTCGCCAAAACTCCCCGCTGATGTCCGCCTGCACGACGTCAGCTTCCACAGCGAAGCCCTCGGCGGCGTCACCACTTACCGCGTCATCCAGCCCGGTCACATCAAATTCGGCACGCGTCTCCCCGCCGTCTATCTTCTCCACGCCGCCGGCGACGACCACCTCGGCTGGTCCAATGATTCCGACGTCGCCCGCTTTGCCGCACTCGGATTCATTCTCGTCATGCCCAACGGCGGCTTCTCGCACTTCGCCAACGTCGCCCGCGGCCCGCAGGAAAATTACGCCGACTTCATCACCCACGACCTTCGCCTCGATGTTGAATCCCGCTTCGCCGCCTCCACTGATCGCAACGGCCGCGCCCTCGTCGGCGTTTCCATGGGCGGATTCGGCGCCATGCATCTCGCCCTGCGCAATCCCCACCTCTACGCCTTCGCCGCCGGCATCAGCTCCGCCCTCAATGTTGTCGACTTCCCACTCTCCCCGCGCAACTTCCTCACCTGGCTCATGCTGCATCGCGTCTTCGGATCAGAATCCGGCAGCCATCGCCGCGAAACCAATCCCTTCCGACTCGCGAGTTCACTCACTGCGGAATCCGCGCCGTACATCTATCTCACCTGCAGCCGGCATGACCATCTCATCACCGCCAACCGCCGCTTTGTCGACGCACTCATCGACCTCAATCTCCCGCACACCTTCCACGTCACCGATGGCGACCACGACTGGCAGGAATGGAACGCCGAACTCCCCGCACTCTTTCTCAGCCTCTCTGAAAATGTCCGCGCGCAAGCCAGGCAGTAAAATCATCTGCGGAGACACATATGCTCAAGCTGCTCAGCAATGATCTAACCGATGGCGGCGTTATGCCTGCTGCCCACGTCTACAACAGCTTCGGCCATAGCGGAGAAAATCGCTCGCCGCAGTTCAGTTGGACCGGCGTCCCCGTCGGCACACAATGTTTTGTTCTCACCTGTTTTGATCCCGATGCGCCCACCGGCTCCGGCTGGTGGCACTGGGTCGTCTCCAACATCCCCTCCACCGCCACGGAGATTCCCGCCAACGCCAGCCTCACTCCCGCCATGCCCGCCGGCTGCATTGAGTCGCGCACAGACTACGGCACTCCCGGCTACGGCGGAGCCGCCCCACCCCCGGGCCCGCCCCACCGCTACATCTTCACCCTCTACGCCCTGCGCATCCCGCGGATCGACGTCACTCCAGAGACTTCCGCCGCCGTCGTCGGCTTCAATTGCCACTTCAATACCATTGAAAAAGCCACCCTTACCGTCACCTACGGCGTTTAGCCCTACCCGCAAACCGGCACGCCGCCCCGCCCCTGCTCTACAATAGGCAGGAGCATTATCAGAAGGTTTCTAAGCATGGCTTGGTTCAAACGTACTGAGAACGACATCGACACCGGCGTCTACAAGACCGTCCGCACCGAGGGTCTCTGGACCAAGTGCCCGGGCTGTGGCCAGGCCATCTTCAAGGCCGAGCTGGATGAAAATCTGCAGGTCTGCCCCAAATGCCAGCGCCACTTCCGCATCGACGCCCGCGCCCGCATCGCCAACCTGCTCGAACCCGGCTACTCGCTCGTCGACCTCGAACTCGTCTCCACGGACCCGCTCCACTTCACCGACCTGAAGCCCTACGCCAAACGCCTCAAAGCCGCCCAGGCCGCCAGCGGTCTCAATGACGCCATCGTCAATGCCACCGGCTCCATCGGCACCCAGCCCGTCGTCCTCAGCGTCATGGAGTACAGTTTCATCGGCGGTAGCATGGGTTGCGTCGTCGGAGAAACCATCGCCCGCGCCGTCGACCGTTCCCTCGCCGCGCGCCACCCGCTCATCATCGTCTCGTCTTCCGGCGGCGCCCGCATGATGGAAGGCATCGCCAGCCTCATGCAGCTCGCAAAAATCTCCGCCGCACTGGCCGAACTCGCCGCGCATAAAATTCCCTACATCTCTGTCTTGACTGACCCCACCACCGGCGGCGTCACCGCCAGCTTCGCCATGCTCGGCGACCTCAACATCGCCGAACCCGGCGCCCTCATCGGCTTCGCCGGCCCACGCGTCATCGAGCAGACCATCCGCCAGAAACTCCCAGAAGGCTTCCAGCGCTCCGAGTTCCTCCTCGAACACGGCTTCCTCGACGCCGTAGTCCACCGCCGCGACCTAAAATCCTACATCTCCCGCGCCCTATCCTGGTTCAACTACTGAGCATGATTTAGTTATTTACGTTTATTCTCAGTACCATTTGAAGGCGCACCATGTATTTTAAATGTATCCATTCCCTTTTCCTTCTGCATATCCGGCGGAAATGGGTACATAGGCGACTGACTCACCATTTCACAAGGTTGATGCATTTCGTGCGGAATGTAACTTGGTTCGTTGCAGTCATCTGGATTCACGCCCTCGGGGCTCGCATCGCCAACCCAGAGAACTATGAAATCACTCGGAACAGAATGGTCAACTATAGGTTTTGTTCTGTGCTTTATACCTGCAAGATCAAGCCCTCTTAAGATGGCTTTGACCGATGGCGCAAGCAACGCAGAGCCATCAGTAGATACTGATTCATCGACCATAAAATCATCGTTCTGGGGGGCGGGTTTGACGCTTACAACAAACCAATGTGCATTCTGGAATGCTCGCGCCAGTTCTGATGCATAGGATTTCGGTTCTTCACCTTTACTATAGAGAATATGCAACTTGCTTCCTGCGAGCCCCTCGAGCGCAATTTTCAATTCATTATTTTGAAAATCCTTTATCTCCCGCTTGGCAATCTGAGCACCAACTGTGGGTGAGAACTGTTTAATACTAAGCAGCATAACGCTCGCATCTGGACGTTCAATACTACTCGGCTTTGGATTGATAAAATTAGCCGCTGTAACCGGAAAGTCCATAAGATCATCGCAGTTAGTCCCGTGCACTTTGATGGCCGTTTTGTCCGTTGCAGGTATCTCGGAATCTCTGCATTGGAACACTATTTTGTCATTTACTTTGACTGTTGTCGCATATTGAATCACTCCTCCAATGCTCATCACTGTCAGGTATTGCACTTCATGAAATCCGCTCGTTATAAAGTCGGCTTTATACGTCTCATTCCAAGGCCGCTGTGGCTTCCACTGGATAATGGCCGGGGATTGCGTTGCATTATCGACTGAAGAAAAATATGGAATGCTCTTATCAATCGGACTGAAGCTGTTTTCTTCAAAAAACTTAAGCTCTACATTCTCTAGATGTTTTGAACCTCTATACTGCAGTGCGAATCCTCTTATTTCGCCATCATATAAATCTGGACCAGGAATGAGAATAATGAAATTAGGGCGAGTGACAGTGTACAAATATGACCCTCCGATAACCACATAAGCCACGTTGACAAAAATAGAGAAAATGATCCGCTGGTACTTGTTTTTTATTTTTTTACAAATTAGGACTACTAGAGTAGCAACTATAATGAAGAAAAGGCCGAATGCTATAAAAGCGTGAATTATGGCTGTAATCTCAATAATCGCAGGTATCTCAAACCATGCAGTTCCTAGAGCGAAAAAAAATAGCGTGATTCCTATGTCTCTTTTTATATGGATCCATTTATCAATCGCATTGCTGAGCAGTCTCACGCGATTATTATCAGCATCATTATTTTTCATGGTGTTCATGCTAAATCGTTCGCATAGCATCTGAATCATATAATTTCAGAATGGATATGCGCAGCCTCGCAACATACAAGCAAAACAGGTTACATTCATAAACTAATAGGAGCTACTTCAACCCCAGCACCGGCGCAATCTTCGCCACCAGCCCGTCGGCCATCCACTCAAACCCCAAATCATTCGGATGCGTGCCATCCACCAGCCCATCCACCCGCGCGGGCCCAATCAACTCCGTGCCCTCAATCAGCTGGATGTGTTTGTCTCCCGCGGCAATCCGCTGCGCCATCGCCTGCCGAATCACTTCCCGCTTGCCCGCCAATATCGGGTCCGGCGCAGTGCCTTCATGCGCGGCGTAAATCGCCGTCACCACCAGAATCGGCGTCGTCGGATGCGACTTGCGGATCGTCTCAATAAACGGCAGATAATTCTGCCGCAGCGACTCCACCGTCGGATTGTTCTGCGCCAGGTCCAGCACGTACATCGCCGCATCAATGCTCGCCACCGTGCGCGCCAACTCCGGCTCGCCCAGCCCGTTGCCGGAAAATCCCAGGTTCACAAAATCCACATTCAGCCTGCGCCCCAGAATCGCCTCATAGCTCATGCCGGAGCGGCTCGCGCACCCGCCCTGCGTGATGGAAGTTCCGTAGAAAACAATCGGCTTCGGCAACGCAAACCCGCCCGGCCGTTCCACCACGGCATCCGCATCCACGCCAATGCCCAGCACCTTCACCGACATATACAGCGGCAGATACAGCGTCACCTCGCGCATCACCTTCGGCTGATTCTTGAAATACGTATGCTCCGCCGCGCCGCCGGTTTTTCCATCCACCGCCGTGTCGCGATAAACCCCGCTGATGTAAAGGTCCACGCCTGTCTGCCCAAACGCATGCATGTTCGCCATGTCCGGCGCCTTGGGATACTCCAGCCGAATCGCCAGCGTCGAAGAATTCGTCCGGAAACGAATCCGTCCGCCGCTCGGCGACTGCGCCAGGTTCCACACCGCCTCGCGATAACTCGCCTTCTGCGCCACCGGCAGCCGCGACAGCACACCACCGTTTTCCGCAAACCACGGCAGCCCATCCACTTCCATCTGCGGATTAGGAATCTGCATCCACTGCAGACTCGGCTGCACCGCGGCTGGTGTTGTTGCTGGCGTTGTCGTTTGTTGTGCGCGCAGCGGGATTAGAAATCCAGGCGCAAGAAATGTCGTTGAAAAAAATATCAGCAGGGCGAGTCGCGTCTTCATACGCGGAATCATACTACTCGCAACTCAACCACTGCTTCAGATTGTGGCGTCAAACGCCGGCTGCAAAGCCGCGGCCCATTGCGCCGCACTCCCGCCTTCCAGCGTCGCCATCTGCACGGAAAAATTTCCCAGCGTGCTGCTCTCCACCGCGCCGCAATGCACTTCCAGCCCCGTTGCCTTCGCCGTCAATTTATTCAGCAACTCATTCCGGCTGCCGCCGCCCACAATATACAACCGCTGCAACTTCTTCCCGCTGATCCGCTCCACATCGCGCAGCACCTCGGCATACCGCGCCGCCAACGAATGAAATATCAACGCCGCAATCTCCGGCGCATTCGCCGCCTTTATATCCAGCGGCTCCAGCCCCTTGCGCTTCCTCTGCTTGTTCATCCGCACCGGCATCTCGCCCGGCTGCATCAACTCATCATCGTCCACTTCCAGCAGCGCCTTCGGCTTGGGCAACTTCGCCGCCGCCGCAATCAGCTCGGCCACGTCCCACTCGCGCCCTTCTTTTTTCTTCCAATACTCCAGCGACTGCCGCAGCAGCCACATGCCGTTCACATTTCTGTGGAAGCAGGTCCGTCCGCCCGCCGCGCCCAGGTTCGCAAAGTTCAGCCGCGCCGCTTCCGCACTCGTCTCCGGCTTGTCCAACAGCCGCCCCACCAGCGACCAGGTCCCGCTGCTGATGTACGCCCAGTCGTCCCCCGTCGCCGGTATGCCTGCAATCGCGCTCGCCGTGTCATGGCAGGCCGGCGCAATCAGCCGCGTCTCGCCATACGGATGCAGCACACTCAAATCATTTGTCAGCTGGCCGATGTCCGTTCCCGTCGCCACAATCTCCGGCGCATCTTCCATCAGCAGCCCAAGCTCTTCAAAAATTTCATCGCACCACTGCGGCGCGTCTTTCTGGTTCTTCATCAACTTCAGCAAACCCGTGTGCGTCGCGTTCGAGTATTCCGCCACGCGCTTGCCGCCCAGCCAATACAACACATACTCCGGCAGATTCACCCACACCGCACTCTGCCCCGCAATCTTGTCCGCATAAAGTTGGTACAGCGTGTTGATGCGCATCAACTGCACGCCGGTCAACTCGCGCAATTTTTCCGGGGCCATCGCCTTGTGCACCGCCGCTTCGGCCGCCACGTTGCGCACATCGCGGTAGCAATGCGGATCGCCCAGCGGCTGCCCGTCATCGCCCACGCGGACATAATCCACCGCCCAGCCATCCACGCCCACCGCGCGAATCCCCTCGGCCGCAATCATCGCGCACTGCCGCAGGCCTTCAGCCACGCCGGAAAGAATTTTGTTCAGGTCCCAGAAAAGATGCCCGTCCCGCTCCACCGGCGCATTCTCAAATCGATGCACCAGCTGCATCGCCGGCCCAACCTCCGCCCAGCGCAGCAGACTCACGCGACAGCTTTCCGCGCCCAGGTCCACCGCCACCACCGCGCGTTTATCTCGCGGAGCTTTCCCCTTCACACTGTGCGATTTTGTAATCACGCTGTGCGTTTTGGAAATCTTATGTGGCCCGGAACTTTCCCGCATCCGCTAGCTGCCCTTCCGTCACTGTTGTTGATTGCTGTTGATTATCTTAGAAATGCATCCGATAGCCCGCCATCCACCGGCAACATATGTCCGCTGGTTACCGGGGCCAACGGCCCGCCCAGGAACAATATCGCCGCTGCACAATCCTTCGGATCAATCGGCACATGCGTCAGTGTGCGTTCCGCGTAGAAGGCCGCCAATTTGTTCCGCAGGCCGTCATCGCTCTCGCTCTCTTCAAACGCAATGCCGTACTTCGCCAGCGACGCCTTCACCCGCTCGCGTGGAAACATCGTCGATCCCTTCACCACTGTTGCCGGAGCAATGCCATTCACCCGCACATGCGGTGCCATACCCACCGCCAGTTCGCGCACCAGATGGCTCACCGCGGCCTTGCTCACGTCATAGGCTTCGCTGCCGCGCTTGGCCACCACCGCATTCGCCGAACTCGTCAGCACCAGGCTCGCCGGTATTCCCTGCGTCGTGAAGATTTTCTTCGCTTCATCCGCCAGCAGAAAATTCGCCGTCACATTCACGTCCAGCGTCAGCGCCCACTGCACATCACGCTTGGCTTCATTCTCCGCGCCCTCCGGCGGAGTCAGAAACAGCGCCGCCGTATTCACCAGAATATCCAGCCCGCCGTATGCCTTGATCGTCTTCTGCAACGCCGCGCGTATCGACTGCCGGTTGCGGATATCAATCGCCGTCGAAACCGCCAGCTCCTTGCCCGCCACCGCGCGCACTTCCTCGGCAACTTTCTCCGCCGCTTCGGCAGACAAGTCCGCCACCACCACATGCGCCCCGCGCGCCGCAGCCATCAACGCTGTCTCGCGCCCAATGCCGCTGGCTCCGCCCACCACCATCACCACGCGCCGGCTCAATTCCTTCTCCGGCGGCTGGCGGCGAATCTTTGCCTCTTCCAATTTCCAATACTCAATGCGGAAGGCCTCGCTCGCCGGCAACGCAACATAATTCGACTGCACCTTGAACGCACTCGACGGCGCCGCCGGTCCCGCCTGCGGCAACTCGCTTGGCGTACTGCCATCGCCCAGCGATCCCGCCCCGCGCATCACATGGATTGCATTCACATAAAATTCGCCCACCACCCGCGCATCCATCTTGTGCTTGCCGAAACTGAACATCCCCAGCCCGGGCACCAGCACCACCGTCGGGTTCGCGTCGCGCATCGCCGGCGAATCTTCCACCTTGTGCAGCATGTAGTACGACGCATACTCCTCGCGGTATTTCGCAAACGCATCCGCCAGAATCGCCGTAATCTCATCCGCCGCTTCCGCCGTCGTTCCGCTCACACTCCAATCCAGAAACAGTGGCCGAATCTTCGTGCGGATAAAGTGGTCGGGGCAGCTCGTTCCCAAATACGCCAGTTGCCCCGCTTCCGCCGAATCCACAAACTCCAGCACATCGTCCAGATCGCAGAAGCTGCCAATCATCGGCTTGCTGCCGGAAACCATGCCGCGGATCGCCGGCATCACCGCCTGCGCCAGCACTTCGCGGTCCTTGCGCGGCTTCACCACCTGCCCGCCGAAAACTTTCTTCTTCTTCGCCGCGTGCTCGGCCACAAACTGCCCCAGCTGGTCAATCATCGTGATGGTGTTCACGTAGCTTTCGCGCTGCGTCTCTCCCCACGTGAAGATTCCATGTCCGCCCAGCACCACGCCATCGCATCCGGGCTTGTCCGCCACGGCTTTCCGCATCATCAGCGCCAGCTCAAATCCCGGCCTCTGCCACGGCAGCCACACCAGCTTGTGTCCAAACTTTTTGTTGAACTCCTCCATCCGCTCCACGCCATTCGCCGATGCCGCCAGCGCAATCGCCCAGTCGGGGTGCAGATGGTCCACATGCGCCGCCGGCAGATAGCCATGCAACGCCGTATCAATCGATGCCGCCACAGGATTGTTCCCGAACGTGCACAGCGGGTACATGTCCACGATTTCGTCTTCCTGTTCCACGCCGCGATATTTCTTTTCCAGGGAGAGCAGCTTCTCCTGGTACAGCGTCGCAAACCCGGTCCGCTTGATGCTGCCCAGGTCGCCGCCCGACCCCTTCACCCACAGCACCTTCACGTCCTTGCCCGTCAGCGGGTCGCGTTCCATCACTTTCGAGCTGGTGTTCCCGCCCGCAAAATTCGTCAGCCGCAGGTCCATGCCCAGCAGGTTCGACCGATAACGCAGCAGCTCCGGCTCGTCCAGTTTGGCCGCCGTCTTCGCGTCCCACAAGTCTTTCAGAAATTTCAACTTCGCCTTTGCCATCTCTCTGCCCCGCTTTTACCGTGCCGAATTAAATCCAAGGTTTTCCCGCATCTTTGCAGATGGAAATGATTTCACATCGACCATTCCACCATCAACTATAGTCCCTGCCCCACACTCCGCCAGATAGAACTACATATCGATTCTTTTGTAATGAGGATCGTAGACGCGATCTCCCCATTCGCTTTAGGTACACACCCACACTGCGGCGACACCAACCCCAAATTCGCTGTACGCTAGAAAATATGACGTCGCAAACCTCCACCCGCACCTTCGCAGAAAAACTCGATGCCCTCGCTCTGGTCGCCGTCCGTGTCGGCCTCAACCTTCGCGCCGGTCAGGAACTCCTGATTACCGCGCCCGTTGAAGCCCTCCCGCTCGTCCGCCGCATCACCGAACACGCCTATAAGGCCGGCGCCACCCTCGTCACCACCTTCTTCGGCGATGATGAAATCGCCCTCGCGCGCTACAAATTCGCCCCCGATGACAGCTTCGACACCACCAACGCCTGGCTCTCAGAAGCCATCGCCAAGGCCTACAGCTCCGGTGCCGCGCGCCTCGGCATCACCGGTGCCAACCCCGCGCTGCTCGCCGGGCAGGACCCCGACAAAGTTTCCCGCGCCAACATCGCCGCCAGCAAAGCCTCCAAGCCCGCCATGGAAATCATCACGCGGCACGAAATTAATTGGACCATCGTCGCCTGCGCCACGCCCGCCTGGGCCAAACTCGTCTTCCCCGCTCTGCCCGAAGCCGAGGCGTTAGACAAACTTTGGGAAGCCATCTTCGCCGCCTCGCGTTCCGACCAGCCCGACCCCATCGCCGCTTGGCAGCAGCATGGCGCGCGCCTCAAAGAGCGTGTCGACTACCTCAACACCAATCGCTTCTCTGCCCTGCGCTTCCACTCTGATGACGGAGCCACTGACCTCACCGTGGGCCTCGCCGACCAGCACCTCTGGGCCGGCGGCGGCACCACAGCCGGCAACGGAATCTACTGCCAGCCCAACATCCCCACCGAAGAATGTTTCACCACGCCGCACAAAGACCGCGTCCATGGCCGCGTTCGCGCCTCCAAGCCGCTCTCGCACCAGGGCACGCTGATTGAAAATATCTCCGTGCGTTTTGAAAATGGCCGCATCGTTGAGGCCTCCGCCACCGCCGGCGAACAGGCGCTCAAAAAACTCATCGCCACCGATGAAGGCGCCGCCCGTCTGGGAGAAGTCGCGCTGGTGCCGCATCACTCGCCCATCGCAGAAAGCAACCTGCTCTTCTGGAACACACTCTTCGACGAGAACGCCGCCAGCCATATCGCGCTCGGTCAGGCCTACTCCACCTGCCTCATCGGCGGCGAAAAAATGAAGGAAGAAGAACTCGCCAAACTCGGCGCCAACAGCTCCCTCATTCACGTCGACTGGATGATCGGCAACGCCACCATGAACGTCGATGGCCTCCACACCGACGGCACCGCCAAACCCCTCATGCGCACCGGCAACTGGGTCTAACCCAACCCGCCTCGCTAGAAACAACAACGCCTATCCAGCATTCCACTGGATAGGCGTTGTTATGTGTATCATATTATAGCGAACAAAAAGCGAAGTATTGTTCCCCGTGGAACATTCGCCGCTTACTCCGCGCCCAGCGCTTCCAGCAAGCCGTCGAAGTCCTCAATGCAGCCGTACTCAATCACCACGCGGCCCTTGCCCTTCTTGTCTTCAATCCGCACCTTCAGGCCCAGCACGCGCTGCAGGTTCTCCTGCGCCTCGCGCACATTCGGATCCACCACTTCCACCTTCGGCTGCTTCTCCCGCCCGCCGCGCTCGGGGTGAATCAACTTCTGCACCAGATATTCCGTCTGGCGAACATTCAGGCTCTGCTCCATCACCTTCTCCGCCGCCTTCAGAATCTCGTTGTCATCCCCCAGCGTCAGCAGCACCTTCGCATGGCCCATCGACATCTCACCAGTTTCGATATGGTCCTGCACCGTCACCGGCAGCTTCAGCAGCCGCATAAAGTTCGCCACCGATGCGCGTTCCTTGCCCGTGCGCGCCGCCATCTGCTCCTGCGTCATTTTGAATTCGCGACCCAGCCGCTCATATGCCCGCGCCTGTTCAATCGGATTCAGGTCGGCGCGCTGCAGGTTTTCTACGATGGTCATTTCCATCGCCTGCTCGTCGCTCACCGTCTTCAAAATTGCGGGGACGGTTTCCTTGCCCGCGCGCTTCGAGGCCAGCCAGCGGCGTTCACCGGCAATCAGTTGGTAGCGGCCATTTGCTCCCGGACGCAGCAACACCGGCTGCACCACGCCGTTCGCGGAGATGGAGCGTGTCAGGTCGACCAGCTTCTCTTCATCAAAATTCGTTCGCGTCTGGAAGGGGTTGCGGTCAATCAAATCCACGGAAATCTCACGCGGCTTTCCACCGGCATCTGCCACCGGCGCGGTGTTGCGGCTGCCGGGTAGCAGCGTCTCCAACCCTTTTCCCAGGGCCCTGCGTTTGTTCTGGTCCGTCATCGTCTGCATTCTTTTCCTGTCTTCTAATTTGGCGTTCTGTTGCGGATGTTTCTCATCAAACTCGTGTTGCTACTGCCCTACACCGGCTGCGCGTTCAATGCCGTTGCGCTGCAGCAGCTCCCACATCACTTCGCGATAGCTTTCCGCGCCGCGCGATTTTGGATCGTAAACCATCACCGGCTTGCCAAAGCTGGGCGCCTCGGCAATGCGCACATTGCGCGGCACTGTGGCCTTGAAGAGCTTGTCGCCAAAGAACCGGCGCAGGTTTTCCGTCACCTGCTGCGATAAATTGGTGCGTTCGTCATACATGGTCAGCAGCACACCTTCCAAATCCAGCGCAGGATTGAAGACCTGGCTCACTTTGTCCAGCGTGCTCATCAATTCGCTGATGCCTTCCAGCGCAAAATACTCCGCCTGCATGGGGACCAGCAGCCCATTGGCCGCAACCAGCGCATTCAGCGTCAATAAATCCAGTGCCGGCGGGCAATCCAGCAGAATCACGCTGTAGTCTGCGCGCACCGGAGCCAGCGCATTCCTCAGCCGGAACTCGCGCTCTTCCATGCCAATCAGCTCCACATTCGCGCCAATCAGGTGGCGATTGCTGGGAACCAACGTCAGGTTGGCAATTTCGGTGGGCTGCATGGCCTCGGTCAGGCTCGACTGGCCCAGCAGAACATCATAGGTGGAAAGCCGCTCGTCATCCCGCGGAAAGCCGAGGCCGCCGGTGGAATTGGCCTGCGGGTCGCAATCCACAAGCAGAGTGGGATGGCCTTCCAGCGCCAGTGCGGCAGCAAGATTGATAGCGGTGGTGGTTTTACCCACACCACCCTTTTGGTTCACAACAGCAATGACTTTATTCATGGCAGAACTTTCTTGTTCAATGGAGCGAAACGCTCTTCAATGAAAATCAAGCGTACAGCGCGGTTGCCGGTGCGTCCATCGAGCGGCCTTGTGCAGAACCACCCTGCACTGTGGAAGAAGTGTGCAGCATGACCGCTGCTATCCTCACATCCCGCTTGATTCATAGGGGTTTTGTGGGATTCCAGCAGCGCGGAAAATTGTGCATTGCTTGGGCCTTACCGGTGGAAAACTTTTACGATTTTTGTCGGATTGCAGGCGAATTTCGGCCAGGCCGGACACCAGCAAACCCAACCGACGGGCCCAATGTTCCACGTGGAACATTGCCGATTTAAATTCAGCGGGCGTCCGGACTCCCCAAAAAAGAGATCCGGACGCCCATGAATTTGTTCTGCTATGTGTTGGATCCAGTTGCCGGCAGTCTAGCGCCAGCGACCCTCAATCCAAACATAGCCGCCACCGCGGTGGTTCCAGTGACCATCCACCCAGTGGGCGCCGTGATGGGGAGGACGACGCCATTCGCCCGGAACCCAGACGTAGCGGTTGCCATCCCAGCGGTGATATCCATGCACCCAGACCCATTCACCTTCGGGGCGCGGCGGAGCTGTTTCCACAATCGGTGCCGGCGGCCCAATCCGCACGACGATTTGCGCATTCGCCGTACCGGTGGATAGACCTGCAGACAATGCCAATGCACAACAGGCAGCGAGTAGTTGTTTCTTCATCAGGGAAGTCTCCTTGTATAGCGTACGTTCTGCGTTCGTTCTTGCTGTTTCCGGCAATCAACGAACAACTGCCTGCTAAGTAAGATGCACTCTTGAGGAGAAAGTTTTTGTGGAGATAAAGAATAATCCGCAGCGGGCGGTGTCTGGCGATGCGCTGCAGTCGTAATGTTCCACGTGGAACATTCTGAAGAATTTGCGTTGGATTGAGTCGGGGCGCCGGCGAAATTTAGCTGGCGACTCGCTGGCCCAGCAACACCACGCGCGCATCGCTCTCCGGGATGGGAATCGCATCCTGCCAGGCCATCTCCGGCGCTGCTTGGGAAAGTGCGGGCGCATCTTCGCGGGTGGTCATCAGCAACAGCCAGCCACCGGGGGCAACGTGGCGGGCCGCGATGGGAATGGCGTCCGGCATCTTCTCCACCGCGCGCATGGTGATGGCGTCGTAAACCCGCTCGGGCGGCAGCGTTTCCATGCGGCCGGAAAAGACTTCGGTGGGCAACGCCAGTTGCCGAATCACTTCACGCAGAAAAGAGACTTTCTTGGCATTGGCCTCGGCCAGCGTGACAGCAAGTTGCGGACGCGCAATCTGAATCGGCAGGCCGGGGAAGCCAGCACCAGTGCCAAAGTCGAGCAGTGACTGCACAGTGGGTGGAAGCTGGCGCGCGGCGAAGAGGCTCTCGCCGAAGTGGCGCTGCAAAATCTCCTGCGGATCGCGAATGGCGGTCAGGTTCATCCGGGAATTCCATTGGAGAAGAACTGTAAGATATTGATTCAATTGGCTTTGTTTGTGTTCCGCCAGCTCCGCACCGCCGAGGTAGGGCGCCAGCAGGGCCTGCCAGGGGAGATGCGCGAAGTCAGTCGGGTGGGATGGCAATGGTCTAACCTATTGATTCTTTTATAGTTCTTGGCTTCCACGCCGCAGCTTCCTGCACGAAGCGGGAGAAGATGCCGCGCGAGAAATCATCTTCCAGCCGCTCCGGGTGCCACTGCACGCCGAGCAGAAAATGGTCGGGGTTGGTGCTTTCGACGGCCTCGATGATGCCATCGGCAGCGGAGCGCGCGGTGACCTGCAGACCGTCGCCGACATGATGGAGCGCCTGGTGATGGCTGGAGTTGACCTCGGCGATATTTCCTGCGGCGGCGTTGGTGTGCGCGTGAATCTCGGCGAGCAGCGAGGTGGGTGCGAGTTCCACTGTGTGTGCGTTGGTGATGGTGCGGCCCGGCGCGTGATTGACGTTGGCGGAAACAGCGGGCACATGCTGGTGGAGCGAGCCGTTGCGCCAGACATTGACGGCCTGCACGCCGGCGCAGATGCAGAGCATGGGCTTGTGCAGATTGTGCGCGTCCTGAATGAGCAACTCGTCGACGTCTTCGCGTTTGGAATCGGCGGCGGTTGTTTCGCTGCGCGGTTCCTCACCGTATTTGTGCGGGTTCAAATCATTCGGACTGCCGGGCAGCAAAACTCCCTGGCAACTGGAGACGAGCTGCGCGACTTCTTGCGGAGAGAGAGTGAGCGGAACTTCGACCGGCTCGCCGCCGGCGCGTTCGATGGCCTGCTTGTACTGCGGCAGCGCGCGCGCGTTGTACTCGTCGTTATTGCTGGTCGGGATGGGTATGGCGATGCGCGGAGCTGACATGTTGAATCCTACTAACTAAATTCCGGATGCATTCGCAGCGTTATGCGTTGCCGACTTCGACTGCGGGGCGGGCTACTTCTGAGTCATGGTAGTACATGGCGGAGATGGCTTGGAAGACGCGTTCGGTGAGGGCGTCGGCATCGCGCGGGCCGAGGCCGACGGCGGGGATGGGTTCGCCGACGATGAGCTTCACCGGGAAGGGCGAGAGGTGGTAGACGTGCATGGGCAGAACTTTGTTGGTGCCGATGAGCGCCATGGGAATGATGGGAGCCTGGGCGCGGATGGCCATGAAGGCGGCACCGTTCTGGAAGGGCTGGATGGTTCCATCCACCGAGCGGCCGCCATCGGGAAAGACGACCAGCGGCATGCCGGATTTGAGAGTAGCAACACCGCGGTTGAGGCTGGAAACGGTGGAGCGAATGTTGGTGGTGTCGACGGGAATCTGGCCGGAGCGGTGCAGGTGCCAGCCCATGAAGGGAATCTTCCAGAGGTCGTGGCGCGCGAGGATGCGGAACTGGAAGGGCAGGCGGCTGAAGAGCACCGGCGTATCCATGTAGCTGAGGTGGTTGCAGGCGTAGACAGCGGCGGTGCCGGTGCGGAGGCGTTCGGGATGGAGGACTTGAACGCGTGAGCAGCTGATGAGGGTGATGGAGGCGGCCCAGGTCTGGGCGATGAAATGTTGCTGGCGACCGCTGCTGTCCCACAGCGAGCAGAGCAGCGAGATGGCTCCAAAGAAAGCTGTGGAGATGCCGATGAGCGGCGCCTGGACTCCATAAGAAATACAGAGCTGCAGTTTGGAAGGGGTGGAGGAATCTTTCATCGTTATTGATTGTAGCGGGAAGCGGCGGCTGCGAACTAGCCGAGTAGATGGCCGCGCAATGCGCCGACGAGATAGAGGGAGCCGGTGGCTACGATGATGCCGTTCTGCGGGGTGATGGCTTGCGCGCGGGTGAGTGCGGCGTGCGGGTCGGGGATGGCTTCTGCGGCGTAGCCAAGTTCGGCGGCGGCGGCGATGAGCGAGTCGAGTGAGGCGGCGCGTTGCGAATCGGCGGGGGTGAGCAGGATGCGATGGGATGGGTCGCCATCGAAAAGCGGGAAGAGGATTTGCATCATCTCGGCCACGGGCTTATCGGCAAGGCAACCGAAGAGCAGGGTGCGTGGCGTTTCCGGCAGGGCGGAGATGGCGGAACGCAGGGACCAGGCGCCGGCGGGATTGTGGGCGACGTCGAGTAGAACCGGCGCGGAGTTGGCGGGGGAAATTAATTCCAGACGCGCGGGCCAGTGGGTGCGGCGGATGCCGGTTTCAATCTGCTGCGGAGTGAGGGAGAAACCATTGCGACTGCAGAGTGCCCGGGCGGCGGTGAGAGCGAGTGCGATGTTGCGCTGCTGGTGCGCGCCGGAGAGCGGCGAATCGATTTGAATTTCTGCCGGGCCAAAAACTAATTGGTAGCGGTTGCGAAAGATCTGCGGCGTGATTGCGGCGAAGGTATGCGCGACATCTTCCGCCAATTCAAAAGAGACATTGCGTTGGGGGATGAAATCGGCGGCGCTGATGCCGGTGACGTTCAGTTCCATGGCGCACTCGCCGATGACCTGGTTGGCTTCAGGATGCTGCGGCAGAGTGACGAGCACACCATCGCGGCGCAGGATGCCGGCCTTCTCTCGGGTGATGGCGGCGATGGTACTGCCGAGCCATTCGGTGTGGTCGAGAGAAACATCGGTGATGACAGAGAGCAGCGGCTCAACAATGTTGGTGGCGTCGAGCCGGCCGCCGAGACCGACTTCAAGGATGACGAGATCAAGGTGGAGTTCTGCAAAGTGGCAGAAGGCGATGGCGGTGATGGTTTCAAAAAAGCTGGGCAGGTGCGGCAGATCGCCCGAGGCAACAAGACGCTGGGCTACTTCTTCGACGCGAAAGAAATGGCGGGCGAAGTCGTTGTCGGAGATGGCGGCGAGCAGCGGGCCGGTGGGGGAGCTGGTGGGGGAATAAATCTGAATGCGTTCGTTCACTCGTACCAGATGCGGCGAGGTGTAGAGGCCGGTGCGATATCCGGCGGCGGAGAAGATGGCGGCGAGAGTGGAGGCGGTGGAACCTTTGCCGTTGGTGCCGGCGATGAGCACGCTGCGGAATTGCTGCTGGGGATTGCCGAGGGCGGCGGCCAGCAGGCGCATGTGGTCGAGCTCGAATTTGCGGCGGGGCTCGCCGGGGCGGGAGACGAGTTCAAGACCGCGGGCGGTGAGGGAGTGGATGGCCGCTGCGTAGCTAGTGGGGGAAGACGACATAGCTTGATTGTAAGAGAGCTACAACTTTGGTGGGACGCGGTCGAAAGAAAGTGGTATGGCTACCCGGCAGACGATACGAGAAGCTTGGGTTGTCGGTGAGCGGGCAACTGCTCCAGACAGCTTGGAGGAATAAATGCAGCAATTACTAGTTGCCCTAACCTTTATTTCGATTGTCGTTCTGCCGGCCCTGGTGGCTGCCCGCGCAACTGCGGAGCCGAAGCCGCGCAGTGGACAGACGCGCGGGTAAGCGCGTAACAGCACCACACGCAGCAAAACACGCATTGAATCGCCGCACCCTGAAGGAAAACTTCCAGAGGGGTGTGGCACTTTTTTTGCGCGTTACTTGCTGAAGATCAGCTGCGAGAAGTTGATGAGATTGTCGTGCCAGACAATCCACGTGTGGATGCCGGGCGTTTCAATCTGCGTGACCGGGTAGTTGATGGCTTTCAACTCGCCGACGACGCGGCGATTGGGCGTGATGAGCGAGTCTTCGGTGCCGCAGGCAATCCATAGCAAATGAAGATTGGCTTTGGCAGCGGGTTCAAGATTGAGCGCGGGGATGTGGAGATTGCTGGCACCGGCACTGAAGCTGCCAATCCAACCGAAAATTTGTGGATGTGTGAGGCCGATGGTGAGGCTCTCCTGCCCGCCCATGGAGAGACCGGTGATGGCACGATGGTCGCGGTCAGTGTAGACGCGATAGTTCGCATCGACGGCCGGCATGATTTCCTGCAGAACGGTTTCAATGTACGGCTGCTGATCGACGGTGAGCGATGGGTCGTTGATGAGGCCGATGAGCTGGTGACGCTCGTGGTCAATTTTTCCGTAGCCGAAGGGCATGACGACAATCATCGGCTTGGCTTTGCCCTGGGCGATGAGGTTATCGAGGATGATGTTGGCTTTGCCGACGACGGTCCAGGCCTGGGCATCGTCGGAGTGGCCGTGGAGAAGATACAGCACGGGGTAGCGGGTCTTGCCGCGCGGGTCATATCCGGGAGGAGTGTAGACGTAGTAGTCAGATTGATTACCCGGCAGGCCGATGACAAATTTTGTCTTGTAGAAGATGTGATGGATCTCGCCGTGCGGCACGTCCTGCACTTCCCACAGCATGGGCGTGGGGCCGGGCACGGTAACCATGGAGCCGAGAGATTCGAGATTGGGGACAGTGTCGCGATTGAGCGGGTCGAGCTGCGAAACGCCGTCGACCGTGAAGCTGTAGCCGTAGGTTTCCGGCTTGAGTTGCTTGGAGAATGTCCAGAGGCCGTTGCCGTCATTGACGAGCGGGAAGGACGTGGGAAAGCTGCCGATGCCGACGGTGACGGTTTTTGCGGCGGCATTCTGATAGCGGAAAGTGACTGTGCCATCGGCAGCGACTTCATGCGAATTGAGAACCGGCGGCCGGGGGACACGCGGCGTGCGCTGAGTTGTCTGCGGAGACGCGGGGATGGGCGGGGTCTGCGCGGAAAGCTGAGCGGCGAATGGAAACGCGAGGGCAGCGACGAAGACGATGCGGAGTGTGGGCAGGTTCTTCATGGCCGGAGTATAGCGGAGAGCGGAGAGCGTTGGCGCGGAAGAAATAATTCGCAAAAAGTAAAACGACAAAGCGGAGCCGTGGGGCGCCGCTTTGCCGAGTTAGGAGGGCTGCGAAAAAACTACTTCTTGGGAGGAGCGATGGTGTCCTTGGCGACCTTGGCCACGCGGAACTTGACGACCGTCTTGGCCTTGATCTTGATGGTCTC
>Ga0164296_1000770_pt1 | contig 36599 bp, 39 predicted proteins | sample GEODES057metaG_FD_113533 | JGI IMG/M metagenome (GOLD analysis project Ga0164296, IMG submission 113533) | Dystrophic lake water microbial communities from Trout Bog Lake, Wisconsin, USA - GEODES057 metaG | ecosystem: Environmental > Aquatic > Freshwater > Lake | place: USA: Trout Bog Lake...
CAAGGCGCGTGCGGCGGCTAAGGCATAATTTCCACCCGAGCCAATGCCCATCACGCCCGTCTCGGGTTCAAGAACATCGCCAGTGCCGGATAAAATCAACCCGACATTTTTGTCAGCTACCAGCATCATAGCTTCTAGCCTACGAAGGTAACGATCGGTGCGCCAATCTTTGGCAAGCTCGACACAGGCGCGCATCAATTGGCCCGGATATTGTTCCAATTTCGATTCAAGCCGCTCGAAAAGCGTAAACGCATCGGCGGTGGCGCCCGCAAAGCCGGAAATGACCTCACCTTTGCCCAGGCGACGTACTTTTCGGGCATTTCCCTTCATGATCGTCGGGCCAAGGCTGACTTGACCATCTCCGCCGATAACAACGCGTCCACCCTTGCGAACCATGAGAATGGTTGTCGCCCGCCATTTTTTATCGGCTTCTTCCTGCATCATCGAAAGCTCCCAGTGCTGTTCCACTTACGGCTCTAGCGTAAACGAAAGCGCGGCGCAAAGCGGGATCATTCTAACCTCGCGGTGTTTCTTCTTTTCGCATATCACAGGTGGCGTCCGTCGGCTCAAATTGCTAGAGACATTTTTCAATCCAATAGATTGGGTGAAGGAGTAGGGTTAAATGAGGTCAGCAGCCACCAAACGGAAGACCGGTGAAACCGATATTGCGGTGAGTGTCGCGCTCGATGGAACGGGTGAAGCCAAGATCGCCAGCGGTGTTGGTTTTCTGGATCATATGCTGACGCTTTTGGCCCGCCATGCCCTGTTTGATATCTCGGTCACCTGCAAAGGCGATCTGGAGATTGATCAGCATCACTCGGTTGAAGATATCGGCATTGCGCTCGGCCAAGCCTTCAAGCAGGCGCTTGGCGATAAAAAGGGCATTACACGCTATGCGCATTCCTATCTGCCGATGGACGAGACCTTAAGCCGCGTTGCGGTTGACGTTTCTGGACGCCCGTTTCTTGTTTTCAAAACGGAATTTGCGCGCGAAAAGATTGGTGAGTTTGATACCGAACTCGTGCGCGAATGGTTCCAGGCCTTTGCCATCAATGCCGGTGTTACGCTTCATGTCGAAACACTCTATGGTGATAACGCGCATCACATAGCCGAAAGCTGCTTTAAGGGGCTCGCCCGCGCCTTACGCAGCGCTGTTGCCATTGATCCGCGCGAAGAAGGCCGGGTGCCGTCAACCAAAGGCTCTCTCTAGGCTTTTTCGCTGGTGCACTGATTTGAACGGGACCGCATGATGGCGCTCTTTTCTGTCTATCTACCTAAACTGCAAACCGGCACAAACGATGGCCGGCTTGAGCGGGCGCGCTTTGTTCGCGACGGGTTTTCATGGGGTGGATTTTTGTTTCCTGTGCTCTGGCTCCTTTGGCATCGCGTATGGCGTTGGGCGCTGGCAGTGATGGCGTTTGATGTCGCACTCCTTCTGCTGAGCCACCGATTGGGTGTATCATCCGCCGCCCTTGCTGTGGCTGGCCTTTTGGAAATGCTGTTTGTCGGTTTAGAAGCACGCCATTGGTTTTGTTTGGCTTTAGAGCGGCGCGGTTTTGAATTGAGCGATGTTGTGCAAGCAGACACGAGAGAAGACGCGGAATATCGCTTTTTCGAACGTATGGCCGCCAATAGGCCTGCAGAAGCATCGATCATCGTGCCTCAGCAGACCCCACGGAGCTATGGCGTGATTGGCCTATTTCCCGAACAGGGATCTTATTGATGAGCGTTGCCATTATCGATTACGGCTCGGGTAATCTCCACTCGGCCCATAAAGCCTTTGAACGCGCGGCCTCTGAATCAGGCATTGGCGGGGATATTATCGTCACGTCGGACCCAGAGCTTGTTCGCGCGGCGGACCGCATCGTGCTGCCCGGTGTTGGTGCCTATGCTGATTGTCGTCGGGGATTGGACGCGGTGCCCGGGATGGTCGAGGCTATGACCGAAGCTGTCCATGGCAAAGGGCGGCCATTTTTAGGGATTTGCGTCGGTATGCAATTGCTCGCCGATCGCGGACTTGAGCATTTAACCACCCCAGGTCTCGGCTGGATCGGTGGCGATGTCGTTGAAATTGTGCCGGACGATCGCGCCCTTAAAATCCCGCATATGGGCTGGAATACGCTGGACCAAGGCCAAGAGCATGCTCTATTGGCCGGAATTCCAACGGGCGCTGATGGCTGGCATGCCTATTTTGTCCATTCCTTCCATTTGCAACCCTCTACGCCTAACACGGTCGTTGCAACAACCAATTATGGCGGGAAAATCACCGCTTTGGTGGCCAAAGGCACTGTAGCGGGTACCCAATTTCATCCCGAGAAAAGTCAAAAACTCGGCCTTGCTTTGATTGCCAATTTTCTGAGGTGGCGTCCGTGATTTTGTTTCCTGCCATCGATCTCAAAGAAGGCCGTTGCGTCCGTCTCATTCAAGGCGATATGGCGCAAGCCACCGTGTTTAGCGATCACCCTGCCGATCAAGCCGCGAGCTTTGAAGCGCAAGGGTTCGAATGGTTGCATATTGTTGATCTCGACGGTGCGTTTGCCGGCAAGCCTGTGAATGCCGAAGCCGTCCGCGCGATTGTGAAGCGGATCAAGCTGCCTATTCAGTTGGGTGGCGGCATCCGCGATATCCGCACCGTTGAAGGCTGGTTGGAAGCGGGTATTCGCCGCGTGATAATTGGCACGGCGGCGGTAAAAGACCCTTCTTTTGTGCGCGAGGCAGCGCGTCGGTTTCCGGGTCAGGTGGCGGTCGGAATTGACGCGCGCGATGGTCGCGTGGCCGTTGACGGGTGGGCGAGCCTTTCGGAAATGTCGGCTGAAGAATTGGGCCTGCGTTTTCAGGATGCGGGTGTTGCAGCCATTATTTACACGGATATTTCGCGGGATGGCCTGTTAAAAGGCCTCAATATTGAATCAACGCTTGCTTTAGCGAATGCGCTTACGATCCCCGTTATCGCGTCCGGCGGACTGGCTTCGATTGAGGATATTCAACGGTTGACGCAACCGGATTGTGCCGTGCTTGAAGGCGCGATCAGCGGCCGCGCGCTTTATGATGGTAGGCTTGATCCAACAGAAGCGTTAGCCTTGATCCGTACCAGCAAGGGGAACACCCATGCTTAAGGTCAGGGTTATTCCATGCCTTGATGTGAAAGACGGGCGCGTTGTTAAAGGCGTGCAATTTGTCGATTTGCGCGATGCAGGCGATCCGGTTGAATCAGCCATTGCCTATGATGCAGCAGGCGCCGACGAGCTTTGCTTTTTGGACATTACTGCCAGCCATGAAAACCGCGGCACGCTGATGGATGTGGTGAGCCGCACCGCCGAGGCGTGCTTTATGCCACTCACAGTTGGTGGCGGCGTGCGGACAATCGAAGATATCCGTAATCTACTCCTCGCAGGCGCGGATAAGGTTTCGATTATGACGGCAGCGGTGAATGATCGCGATTTTGTGCGCCGCGCAGCGGAAAAATTCGGCACGCAATGTATTGTGGTGGCGGTCGATGCCAAGAAGGTTTCGAAGAGCGGCGCTCCCGATCGGTGGGAGATATTCACCCATGGGGGCCGCAAGCCAACAGGCATTGATGCCGTCCAATATGCGCAAGAAGTGACCGCTTTGGGTGCGGGCGAAATCCTCCTGACGTCAATGGACCGCGACGGTACCAAAATCGGCTATGACATCGCGCTGACGCGCGCGATTGCCGATGCTGTATCCATTCCGGTGATTGCGTCCGGCGGGGTCGGCTCGCTCGACCATATGGTGGAAGGGATCCGCGACGGCCATGCGAGCGCTGTTTTGGCTGCCTCGATTTTCCATTTTGGTGAACACACGATCCGTGAAGCGAAAGAAAAGCTTCGCGCCAATGGCTTGCCCGTAAGGATCGATTAAATGGCTGATTTTTCGCTGAGCGATCTCGAACGCATTGTGGCTGAACGGGCTAACGCCTCGCCCGATGAATCCTACACAGCAAAGCTCATCGCGCGCGGAATGTCGGTTTCAGCTAAAAAACTCGGCGAGGAAGCGGTTGAGGCCGTGATTGCCGCGGTGACAGGTGATCGTGAGCATTTAATTGCTGAAAGCGCAGATGTTTTTTATCATCTGCTTGTCGTGCTCAAAGCGGCGAATATTCCGCTTGATGAGGTAATGGCGGAACTTAAACGGCGCACCGCGCAAACGGGCTTGGCTGAAAAAGCTGCCCGGCCACAAGCCTGATTTCGGACCTATCGCAGATGAGCGGCATTGGCGATTATCTCAGCTATGAAGCGGAAGCCGATGCGCTGGCTGAGGCTTTATCGCCCTATCGTGTTTTTTCGCGTCAGGAATGGGCGGAATTGCGTGCTGATACGCCGATGACCTTAACGGCCGATGATTTGCAAAAACTGCAATCCTTAAGCGACCCGATTTCACTCGACGAAGTGGTTGCGATTTATCTCCCGCTCACACGTTTGCTTTCGCTTTATGTGGCGGCAACGCAGGGTCTGTTTAAAGCCACGCAGCGCTTCTTGATGGCCGAGGATGGTAAGGTGCCCTACGTGATTGGCCTTGCGGGCTCGGTGAGCGCCGGAAAATCAACAACGGCGCGTGTTTTGAAAGCGCTGCTCTCCCGCTGGCCCAATACGCCGAAGGTGGAGTTGGTAACAACCGACGGATTTTTGCTACCCAATGCCGAGCTTGAAGCAGAGGGTTTGATGGAGCGCAAAGGCTTTCCGGAAAGCTATGATGGCACGGCCTTGATCCGGTTTTTATCGGATATCAAAGCGGGCAAGCACCATGTTGAAGCGCCCGTTTATTCGCATCTGGTTTATGATGTCGTCAAAGGCGAAAAGATCACGGTTGATCGGCCCGATATTTTGATCGTTGAAGGCTTGAACGTGCTGTTGCCAAACCGGCTGCCTAAATCATCAAAGCCTATTCCGTTCGTCTCCGACTTTTTTGATTTTTCGATCTATCTCGATGCGCCCGAAGATGATCTTGAACGCTGGTATGTCAACCGCTTCATGCGATTGCGCGACACGGCGTTTCGTGACCCGCGCAGCTTCTTCCGCAAATATTCCGAGCTAAGCGATAGCGATGCCGAGGCGATGGCACGCGATATTTGGCAACGGATCAACCTCACCAATTTGCGTGAAAATATCGAGCCGACGCGTCCCCGCGCCGACCTTATTTTGACCAAAGGCGGGCATCACAGCATCACCGAAGTGGCGCTCAGGAAATTGTAAGCCCGTTTTGCAAAGCGAGTTCTTTGAGGCTGGTTTGCGGCCGAGCGCCCAAATGCTGGATGACTTCGGCTGCTGCCAATGCACCCATGCGCGCGCAATCTTCATGCGAGATGCCGCGAGCAAGGCCTAAAAGAAAGCCTGCTGCAAAGAGATCACCCGCACCTGTTGTATCGACTAGCGTTTCGATCGGGAAAGCGCTGACGGCCTTTGTTGCCTCGCGCGTCACAACCAAAGAGCCGTGCTCGGAACGGGTGACGACACCAAGCGTGCCTTCTTGCCGTAAGGCTGCCAACGCACTGTCGAAATCCGACGTGGCATAGAGGCTTTTGAGCTCGTGCTCATTGGCAAACAGAATGTCGATGGTTTTATCGCGCAGCAATTCGCGGAATTCGTCGCGGTAGCGATCCACGCAAAAGCTATCCGATAAAGTGATCGACACTTTATTGCCCGCGCGATGGGCGATGCCTGCCGCTTTCCGAAAGGCTTCTTTCGCATCCGGTGGATCCCAGAGATAGCCTTCGAGATAGGTAATCGAGGAGGCTTCAACGATGGCCTCGTCAATATCGTCGGGGTTTAGCAATTGGCACGCACCGAGATAGGTATTCATCGTGCGCTCGCCATCGGGCGTGACGAGGATGAAACTACGCGCAGTGGCCGGGCCATCCACCGAGCGCGGCGTATCAAAGCGCACGCCGATGGCGCGGATATCATGCGCAAACACATCGCCCACCGCGTCCTGGCGAATTTTGCCGATAAAGGCGGCCTTGCCACCAAGCGAAGCGATGCCGACCGTGGTGTTGGCGGCTGAACCGCCGGAAATAATCGTGGCAGGGCCCATCGCGCCATAAAGCCGCTCGGCCTCTGGCTCGTCGATCAGCCGCATCGAGCCTTTATTAAGCTGATTGGCGATGAGGAAATCATCTTCTGTATGGGCCAACACATCGACGATGGCGTTGCCGATGCCTAAAACATCATGGGATTGATTGGCCATTTAACTACTTTCTCTCAATTAGAAACGCGCGCCCGTTTGGCAGTGGGCGAGGCTGCCGTCAAGTGCGGGACCGTTTGCGGGCAGAGTCCAGCGTCTCAAGCAGCGCATCGAGATCGGCCTCGGTGAGGGTGGCGATGTCGCGCGCAAGCCGATTGGCAAGCTCGGTTGCTTTCGGCGGAAGGCCCGCTGTCTCAACCGTAATTTTGGGGTTCGAGACATCGGCGAGGCGTTGCAACTCGTCCGCCTCGTCCCAGATGATGTTGAAATAATGAATGACGCGCTGAATGAAACTCCAATTGGGTTTGGAGCGTCGGCCATGTTCGAGCGCAGAAAGATAGGTGGCGGACACGCCTAGTTCTTCCGCCATGTCTTTCAAACGGATACCGCGGTCTTCGCGCAATTGCCGTAAGCGGGCGCCGAAGGGGGTCATGCCGCGCCGCCGCCTCGTTTGCGTCTAATGCGCACATAAAGCGCGCCGGATCCGCCGTGATGTTGGGCTGCAGGCTCAAATCCGATGACATAGGGACGCATATCCGGCATTCGGAGCCAATGCGGGACGGTGCGCCGCAAAACGCCGCGCTCTTCTAACAACCCCTGATCATTGGGGCCCGACGCGCCCTTTCCGGTGACGACCAGAATAACCGCATAGCCCATAGCATGCGCACCGATGATAAAGCGGCGTAGTGCCTCATGCGCTTCGTCTTGCCGTTTACCGTGCAGATCGATCACCGAATCAATCGGTTGCGCACCTCGCGAGAGGCGTTGCCGTAAGCGCCTTTCTAGCGGAGCCAGCGGCGGGATGGCGGGTGGTGGAAGTTTCGCGGTCGGTTTAGGCGCTAGCGCTTCCGCTTTTGGCGGTTTGACAAATTTTGGCGGCGGCGGCGGGACTTTTACATCGGGTATGGGATCAGATGCTGTAATCGGCGCTTCAGTTTTGGGCGTTTTCGACCGAATCGGTTCGATATGGCGTGTGACGTGAGACCAAAGCGATACTTCGTCTGAGGTTAACGTCCTTTTTCGCCGCCCGCTCGACATTTCTCTTCAGCTCCGAGGCAACAAAACGATAAAATCGCCAGGATGACGGATCAACCCCGCCTGGCGCCCTGCCGCCTCGCCCGATCCCATAAAGAGATCGGCCCGTGCAGCACCCAGTATGGCTGATCCCGTATCTTGCGCGATCATCAAACGCGAGAAAGGTACGGTTTGTCCATGCCCATCGGGCAATTCGGCGGAAATGAAAAAGGGTAATCCATAGCTCCATTGCCGCCGATCGACCGCGACGGAGCGTCCAGCGTCCAAACTTGTCGAAGCGGCACCGATGGGGCCTTCGGTCTCGGGCAAATCATCCGAGCGCGAGAAAAAGATATAGGACTGGTTTAATCGCATCAGACGTTCGGCGTGAACGGGGTTGGCGCGCAGCCATGCTTTCAGCGATTCCAAATGAACATCGCTTAGCGCCATATGACCTTCTGCGACAATCACTTTGGCGATTGTCGTATAGGGGTGGCCATTTCGACCCGCATAAGTGAGACGACAGATTTTTCCATCCGGCAGGCGAACACGTGCCGAGCCCTGAATATGGGCGAAAAACAACTCAACCTTGTCGGGCAAATAAAGAAGCTCAAGACCCTGACCATCGAGCGCGCCATCCCAAATCGCGGCGCGATCAAAAAAGGGCTCAAATCCATCTTTTGTCCGTCGAGCAGCGGAATAAGGCTCAAGCGGTGATGGCTCATCTTGCGGGAAGGTAACAAGATCAATCGGTCGAGCGAGAACAGGAATTGAAAATTCGGCGGTTTTTTCAAGAGAGCCTGAAATTTCGGGCTCGTAATATCCCGTTAAAAAGCCGCGGCCTTTATGAGGCTCAACTTTATAGGGCTCAAAATAGGTTTCAAAAAAAGCCCGTGGATCAGCCTTTTTTGAAGCATATTCGAGGGCTTTAGCAAAAAGAGGCACCAAGCGCGCATCTTGCCACCGGGTTGGTCGCAAATGAGGCGTTTGGGCCATTTCCGCTTTTGCGGTTTTTAAGAAGCTTAAAAAAGCGCCTTGCAGATCATCTGCCAGCCAATGATCGATCGCCGAAAAGGGAATGGGTTTAAGATCGGCGTCGATCAACTCTGGCAGCATAAGTTCAACTCAATGAGCGGCCTCTGTGGCGATCAATTTCCACACAGGATCACGGCTGTTGAGTTCACGCGCAAAGGTCCAGATGTCTGTGACATCGACAACTTTATCGGCCGCACCATCGGTAATGACACCTGCGGCATCGCGCGTTGCAGTGATCAGTTTTGAAAGAAATTGAACCGTTATCTGAGCTGCATTTCCGCGCAATTGCACGTGATGCAATTCAGCTTTTTCAATACCGACAAAGGTTGTCTCAACCGTTTCACCACGCTTTTCACGATCCGCGATCGCAGCAACAAAACTCTCGAAGACGTCACGCGACAGGAGTTCGCGCAAGGTGTTGCGATCCCCGGATGCGAAAGCCACGACAATGGCTTCATAGGCACCGCGCGCACCGGTAATAAATTGCTTTGCGTCAAAACTACGATCGGCGGCCACAAGCGCATCGAGTGAATCGGCCAAGGGCGTTCCAAGTTCAGCAATGCCTTTCCACCGTGCGGGATCCGCTTCTGGAGCATCTTCAACAACAGGCTCGGAAGCTGCATCGCGCGATGGGACGGGCGAAACGAGTTTAGCAACGGATGCCAAATTTGACGTAGGCGCCTGATCATCACGACCGGGCCGTGTTCCAAGCACGCTGTAAAGGCGCCAGCCTACAAAAACGGCGAGCAATAAAAAGACGATAATGGACAAATCAAAACTATCCTGCATGAAAATCTAACCAGCTCTGTTTGGCGTTATACCAAGACACTCGCTTCTATATGGGATTTTATCATCAAAATCCAAATCGCTCACGCTTGACCTTAGGGCAAAAATCACGTTCAGGTTTACCATACCGCGATCACATGTCGATTTTTATCGTCCTATCGACGCCAATTCTTGGAGCCTTTGATTATGACAGAAGCCGATTCAGCCAACCAAGCCCGTCCCAGCCTTTCGGCGCTCGGGCAATATATCAAGGATCTGTCCTTTGAAAATCCAAATGCGCCAAATTCGCTTGTTCCCCGCGAAAATGGACCGAATATCGCGATTAACGTCAATGTTAACGCAAAACAAATCGGCGAAACCGATTTTGAAGTCGAACTGCTTTTAGAAGGCAAAGCCGGCGAAGCGGAAGATGTCATGTTCCGTTTTGAGCTTATTTATGCCGGTGTTTTCCGTATCCTCAATATTCCTGCTGAGAATATCCAGGGCGTGATCATGATTGAGTGCCCACGTCTTCTTTTCCCATTCGCGCGCCAGATTGTCGCCGATAGCGTCCGCAATGGTGGTTTCCCGCCGCTGCTGATCGATCCGATTGATTTTGCCGGGCTCTATCAGCAGAAAATATCTCAAATGCAAACCGAAACCGTCGGCAACGCCTAAGGTCTGGTTCGCTCAGTCGTCAGAGGCTTCGCGAATATAGTCTTTCCAAATGACGTCGCCACCGAGTGTGGCGACAAAAGCGCTATGGGCCGCAAGCTCGGCCTCTGACAAGCGATTGGGCAATGCCGTTGGTCGCTTCGTCCTTAAACTTGTCCCTTCGTCCAGCCTTTGACGTTCTGACGGCTTCGATTCGATGGTGGCTAGCCCCAAATCAGCCTGTCGACCGCCCGTAAGCTCGATATAAACTTCCGCCAGAATTTCTGAATCGAGCAAAGCGCCATGCTTTGTGCGCTTCGAATTATCGATATTGTAGCGCTGGCACAGCGCATCGAGGCTATTGGGCCCGAAAGGGTGCTTGCGTCGTGCGATTTGTAAGGTATCGATCACCCGTTCTGAATCGATAATCGGACGGTTAACCCTTACCAATTCGGCGTTGATAAAGCCCATATCGAAGGATGCATTATGCGCAACAAGCGCGGCATCGCCGATGAAATCGATGAAATCCTGCGCGATATCGGTGAAAAGCGGCTTATCGGATAAAAATTCAACGGAGAGCCCGTGGACCCGAAAAGCCGCCTCGGGCATGTCGCGTTCGGGATTAAGATAGACATGAAAAGTCTCACCCGTTGGAAGACGATTGAACAATTCAACGCAGCCTATTTCGACGATACGGTCACCGCCTAAGGGATTAAGCCCCGTTGTTTCCGTATCAAAAACGATCTCGCGCATAAATTAGGCTTTTCCTTTAATCGCGATATTAGCCGCGTGTCCGTTTCGTCCAGTAAAGGTCCGAATGGCCGCATCAACCTGTCGGCCAGCATCTTCTACACCATAGCTCGTATCAATGATCAAATGTGCCTGTTTGCGTTTTTCCTGATCTGGAATTTGACGGGCCAAAATGGCTTTAAAATGCTCTTCCGTCATACCGGGGCGTGCAAGGACGCGCGCCTTCTGAACAGAATATTCAGTTGAAACCAGAATAATCGCGTCAACGCGGTCTTGGCCGCTTGTTTCGAGCAACAAAGGAATATCGAGAACAACAAGCGGCAAGGATCGGGCAAGAGCTTCACGCAGGAATGTCCGCTCGGCTTCGCGAACAAGTGGATGAACAATGGCTTCCAGACGTTTGATCGCCTCTGAATTACCTAAAACCATTGCCGATAATCGTTTGCGGTCAACGACACCCTCAACAACACTGCCAGGAAAGGCGGCTTCAACCAAAGGGGCCGCTTTACCCCGATAAAGTGCATGGACCGTCGCATCGGCATCGTAAACCGGCACGCCTTTATCGCGAAAGAGCTGCGACGTCGTAGATTTTCCCATGCCGATGGAGCCCGTCAGGCCCAGCACAAAAGTCATGGGGTTACGCCTCTGATGTGATCTTCGATAAGGCTGCGAAGTTCTTTGGTCACAGTCGGTCTTTGACCAAACCAATGCTCAAATCCGGGGACGGCTTGGAAAAGCAGCATTCCCAACCCGTCAACGATCGGATTTCCGCGCTGTTTGGCCTGACGCAATAACCCCGTTTCCAGCGGAACATAGACGATATCCGTGACCAACGCTTTGCGCGGCAAAGGATCAAGATCAATATCGAGCTCGGCCTGACCTTTCATGCCCAAAGAGGTTGTGTTGACCAAAATATCAGCATCGGTGAGACTCTGGTGAAGATCCGACCAAGGCGTCGGATGCACCGTCGGGCCAAAACGGTGGGCTAAAATTTCGGCTTTTTCGATCGTGCGGTTAACGAGACGAATATCGGTTGCGCCTCTTTCTTGCAGGCCAACAATAATACTGGCGGCTGCACCACCGGCACCCAAAATAACGGCCTTTTTTAAATGGGTGTCCCAGTGGGGGGCGCGATCATCCAAATTGGCGATGAATCCTTCAACATCCGTATTGTCCCCGCACAACACATCGCCCTCAAACCAAAGCGTGTTGGCCACTTGCAGATGTTGAGCACGGGCGCTGGCGCGATCCAACAATCGGAACGCTGCTTCTTTATGGGGAAGCGTTACATTGCAGCCGACATAGCCATGATCGCGTAAGGAGCGGACAAATTCGGCAAAATTTTCGGGCAACACATCTTCGCGATTATAGTGCCCTTTAAGGCCAAGTTGATTAAGCCAATAACCATGGATCATCGGTGAGCGCGAATGGGCGATGGGATGACCGATGACACAGGCGGCAGGCATAATTTCACTCATAATGACAAGCATCCTTCGCGTCGAAAAAACGCTATTAAACCTTCAAGCGGCAATCCTAACACGGTGAAAAAATCACCTTCAACGCGTTCAAAAAGATGAACGCCTAAACCTTCAAGCGCATAACATCCAACATTGTTCAGAATGGCATCGCCCGCCTGTTCGCAATAGCGTTCAATGTGTTGTGCCGTCATTCTACGCATAGTCATTTGCGCTGTATCATGATCTTCGAAAAGAACATGCCCATCACGCGCAATAGCAAAGGCGCTGATCAACTGATGTGTTTTGCAGGATAGAAAAGCCAGTTGTCGTTTAGCGTCGTTTACGCTTTGCGCTTTGTGCAAAACGGTTTTCTCGCACGCTAAAATTTGATCGGCACCAATCACGTAATGCTGCGGAAACGACAGGCTTGCTAAACGAGCTTTTTCGCATGCCAAAGCGTGAGCGCGATCGACAGGGTTTGGATTTTCCGCTTCAAGTGCATTTTCAAAAGCGCGCTCGTCAAATTCTGGCACATGAATTTTCGGAGGCAAATGCGCTCCTTCCAATAAATCACGCCGCGTCTTGCTTTTAGAAGCCAGAATAAGCGGGTAGTCGCCAATCCAGACAGATAGATTAGCGCTCATTGAACTTCCCGCTGGCGTAAATGATCGCGATAAAGATCAATAATCGCCGCCGCAGTTTCCTCAATCGAGCGTCTGGAAACATCAATCATCGGCCAGTTATGACGCGCGCAAAGCCGTCGGGAATGAGCGATTTCCTCGGTTACGGCTGTTTTATCAATATAAGGCGAGTTTTCAGGCGCATTCAGTGTCAAAAGGCGGTTTTGACGGATTTGCACGATCCGTTCAGGGCTTGCGACCAAGCCGACAACCAGTGGCTTTTTGACGGTCTCGAGCCCATCGGGAGGTAAAATGCCAGGGACGAGCGGTACATTGGCGGTTTTATAGCCGCGATTGGCGAGATAGATGCTTGTCGGCGTTTTCGATGTCCGGCTTACGCCTACCAAGATGATGTCCGCGCCTTCAAGATCCTGCCCCTGTTGTCCGTCATCATGCATCATTGTGTAATTTAACGCATCGATCCGTTTGAAATAATCCGAATTCAAGACGTGTTGGGCGCCGGGGCGATGCGTATAGCTCAAGCCCAGATAGGCCTGGAAAATCGACAATACAGGATCAAGAACGGAGAGGCACGGACATCCAAACTGAGCACACGCGGTTTCAAGCCGTTTGGCTAGGGCTTGATCAACGAGGGTATAAAGCACAATCCCGGGGGCATTTTCGAGCCCGACAATCACACGATCCAGCTGAGCTTCGTTCCGGATAAGGGGATAGACATGCTCGATTGCTGATACGGTTTCATATTGAGCCGCAGCCGCGCGGCTGACCGCGATCAAAGTCTCGCCGGTGGAATCGGACACGAGATGAAGATGGAAATAATTGCGATTCAAACCAATCAAACCAATCGTTGGAAGCTGTGGATGCTTTCATGGGTAATGGGGATAAACAGGCCTTTTTGGGAGAGGTAGAATATCCCTATCTCCTATCGCCCCAATTTCATCAACAGATGCTTTTTTGGCAACGACAGCAACATAGAACTTTCGGAAATCGAGGATAAATTTTTGCCGGTCTTTTTTAGTCTCTTGGGTCGAGTTACATAAAGCATTGATATTAATAAATAAATTTTTCGCTTGTTGAAATTTGTGCCTGACAAAAAAATTGTCTAGAAAAATTGACAAACGTGGTGAAAACCGTGGACATTCTGTGGATGATTTCGTGTTATCTTTAATCGCTGTCTAACAACAACAAAAATTAAGAATCTCTTAAGGAATGTCTTTTTGACCCAATCGGTGAATAAGCTCGTGTCTGTCGATAAACCCCTACTCGCAACGCTGAATGGCGTTCAACAAAAACGGCCTCCGATTTGGATTATGCGGCAGGCTGGTCGATATTTACCAGAATATCGGGAAGTAAGAGCGCGGTCTAAAAACTTTATCGATTTTTGCTATTCGCCGGATTTAGCAACCGAGGTAACACTTCAACCGATCCGGCGATTTGGCTTTGACGCAGCTATTTTGTTTTCCGATATCTTGGTTGTTCCCGACGCTTTGGGCCAAGGTGTATCCTTCGTTGAAAATGAAGGTCCTCGGTTACCGCCTCTGCTCGTTGAAAATAATCTTTCAGAATTAAAAGGTGCGATCGATTTAGATCGGCTAGCGCCCGTTTTTGAAACAATCGGACGGGTTAAAGAAGCGCTTCCGAAAGAAACGACATTTCTAGGATTTTGTGGCGCGCCATGGACGGTGGCGAGCTATATGATCGCAGGTAAAAGCACGCCTGAATTGGCCCCTATTCGGTTGGTTGCTTACCGGAATCCGGAATATTTAGCGCGTTTGATCGATCTTTTAGTTGAATCCTCGATCGCCTATCTGTGCCGTCAAGTTGAAGCGGGCGTTGATGCGTTGCAGATTTTCGAAAGCTTTGCTGGTGCGTTAACGGCTGATGGTATCGAGCAATGGTCCATCGGGCCGATTAGACGGATTATCGAAGGCGTGCGGAAGCGGCATCCGCAAGCGAAATTTATTGTGTTTGGTCGCGGATCAGGCGCTAATCACGTTCAATATGCCGCGAAAACGGGTGCTGATGCGGTGGCTATTGATTGGGGTACGGATCCCCACTGGGCCGCTTCCACGCTTCAACCGCTGAAGCCAGTGCAGGGTAATCTTGATCCGTTGGCGGTGGTAGCAGGTGGCGATCAGTTGGATCGTCGTGTTGACGGTATTATCGAAGCTTTCTCGAAGGGGCTCCATATTTTCAATTTGGGTCATGGGATCGTTCCAGAAACACCCGTTGCGCATGTTGAAAGATTGGTCAAATTGGTGCGGAGCTGAGTTTGGTTTATCTATGGGTTAAAGTCTTGCATGTGCTAGCGGTCATCTCATGGATGGCCGGATTGCTCTATCTGCCGAGATTGTTTGTTTATCATTCGACGGTTGAAGTTGGTTCGGCGACGTCTGAAACCTTCAAGATCATGGAACGACGGCTATTGAAGGCCATTATGACGCCTGCGATGGTTGTTGCGTGGATCGCCGGTTTATGGATGGCTTTTTCAAGTGGTGCGGTCGGTGAGGGTTGGTTTCACGCCAAATTATTGGCCGTGCTGATTCTCAGTGGTGCGCATGGCATGATGGTTGGGCAGGTTAAACGGTTTGCCCGAGATGAAAATCGCCATTCGTCAAAATATTATCGGGTTTTCAATGAGATACCGACGCTTCTGATGATTGCAGCGGTGGCGCTTGTCATCCTTAAACCATTTTAAATTGATCCGTTTAGCGTCTCGCTTGCCCTTTCATAAAAAAGACGGTATCGAAGCTTTGTTCTGTTCTCGAAACCTCCAATCTTGACGGGTGGCATCCTCGCTTTCTCAGTCGGTTGGACCAGCTCAGTTCGCTGGATGTCTGTTGGTTTTGATTTTCCCAAATTACCCTTGTGTGATGCCGGAAGGCGTCGCTGCACCATAGAGTCTGTTTATGCGCGAGATGAAGCTTCAAGAACTTAAGAAGAAGTCCCCGACCGAGATGTTGGCGTTTGCCGATGAGCTGTTGGTCGAGAATGCGGGGACGATGCGCAAACAGGAATTGATGTTTGCGATCTTGAAGCAGCTTGCGGCTAACGAGACGGAAATTATTGGCGAGGGCGTCGTTGAAGTTCTTCCCGACGGCTTCGGCTTTTTGCGCTCGCCGGATTCGAATTATTTGGCCGGTCCCGATGATATCTATGTTTCACCAGCTCAGATTCGGCGTTTCGGGTTAAGGACGGGCGACACTGTTGAGGGCCAAATTCGTGGTCCGAAAGATGGCGAGCGTTATTTCGCGCTGGTCAAGGTCAACACAATCAATTTTGAAGATCCGGAAAAGTCACGTCACAAGGTCAATTTCGACAATTTGACGCCGCTTTATCCGAATGAGCGTTTGAAGCTTGAGATTGAAGATCCGACGCGGAAGGATTTTTCTGCGCGTGTCATCGATATTGTTTCACCGATCGGGAAAGGCCAGCGCGGCTTGATTGTTGCGCCGCCTAGGACGGGTAAGACCGTATTGCTGCAAAATATCGCGCAATCGATTACGACCAATCATCCCGAATGCTATTTGATCGTCTTGCTGATTGATGAGCGTCCGGAAGAAGTAACCGATATGCAGCGCTCGGTTAATGGTGAGGTTGTTTCGTCAACCTTCGATGAGCCAGCTTCTCGCCACGTTCAAGTCGCGGAAATGGTCATTGAGAAGGCAAAGCGCCTCGTCGAGCATGGCCGTGATGTCGTGATTTTGCTCGACTCGATTACGCGTTTGGGTCGTGCCTATAATACGGTAGTGCCTTCATCCGGTAAGGTGCTTACAGGTGGCGTCGATGCCAATGCATTGCAGCGTCCGAAGCGTTTCTTTGGTGCGGCGCGTAACATTGAGGAAGGCGGCTCGCTGACCATTATCGCAACGGCTCTCATCGATACGGGAAGCCGTATGGACGAAGTGATCTTTGAAGAATTTAAAGGTACGGGCAATTCGGAAATTATTCTGGACCGTAAAGTTTCTGATAAGCGCGTCTTCCCAGCGCTCGATATCACGCGTTCCGGAACCCGTAAGGAAGAGCTTCTCGTACCGGCCGATGTGCTTAAGAAGATGTATGTTCTGCGTCGCATTCTTAACCCGATGGGAACGGTCGACGCGATTGAGTTCTTGGCCGATAAATTACGTCAGACCAAGACCAATACCGACTTCTTTGAATCGATGAATACCTGATACGCGGTGTCACCTGGTGAAATGAGGATCGATTCGTGAGCGATACGATCTTTGCGGTGGCGACAGGCCGGGGGAAATCGGGCTTAAGCGTTGTTCGGGTGAGTGGACCAAAAGCTCAGCTTGCTCTTGATGGTCTGAGTGTTGGTACATTGTTGCCGCGTCGTGCGGCGCTTCGGTCATTGAAGACACCGGATGGACGGGTGATTGACCAGGCGCTTTGTCTCTGGTTTCCGGCTCCAGCTAGTTTCACCGGAGAAGATACGGTTGAGTTTCACTGTCATGGGGCCATAAGTGTTGTGGCACTCCTGCTTGAGAGCTTAGGTAAATTACCGGAATTCCGTTTGGCACAGCCGGGAGAATTTTCGCGCCGTGCCCTCGATAATGGGCAGATGGATCTTGCTCAGGCCGAAGGACTGTCCGATTTAATTGATTCGGAGACGGAACAGCAAAGACAACAAGCTATTCGCCAATTAGCCGGCGGTTTGAGTCGGGAGGTTGATCAGTGGCGCGCCGAGCTCATCGCAATCCTTGCGCTTTTCGAGGCCAGTCTAGATTTCTCGGACGAAGGTGATGTTGGTGCTGGCGTTTTGAACGAAGTAGGGTCTCGGCTTTCAAATATACGACATCAAATGGCGAAGGTTCTCGCCACAGGCGATCGTGGTGAGCTCCTTCGTGAAGGCGTGACGATCGTTTTGGCAGGTGCGCCGAATGCCGGTAAATCGACGCTGTTAAACGTCTTGGCGCAACGGGACATTGCGATTATTTCATCAATACCGGGAACAACTCGCGATATTGTTGAGGCGCGACTCGATTTAGGTGGGTATCCGGTAACCGTACTTGATACGGCTGGTCTAAGAATTTCGTCCGATGAGATTGAACAGGAAGGCGTCAGGCGAATGCTCGCGCGGGCTGAGGCTGCCGATATTGTGGTGTGGCTCAGAGCGGCGGAGGAGTCTGCGGCGGACCTGCCGATGGAGCTTGCAGGCATAGCTGGACTTTTGGTTCCGGTGATTACGCAAATTGATAAGCTCCCCGTTGAGGCCGGCGATCTTAGGATATCGGCGTTGACGGGTGAGGGTATGGATGAATTTTTAGAGGTTTTAACCGAGCGCGTTGCAGATCGCCTCGGGCAGAATGGGGAAGGTGCTGTGCTGACCCGTGCGCGGCAACGCGAAGCGGTATCAGAGGCGGTCGAATCGGTTGACAGGACTTTGGCCATCCTTCATTCAGCGGGCACGGAACTGGTCGTCGAAGAGGTTCGAATGGCGATGCGGGCGATGGCTCGGGTGACGGGTCACATCGGCGTCGATGATATTTTGGATCAACTGTTCTCCCAGTTTTGCATCGGGAAATAAGATGGGGTGTTTCACGTGAAACAGGACGCAGCGCCATTGCAGGCGACCGCCGATGCGAGCGATCATTTTGATGTGATCGTCATCGGTGGGGGCCACGCCGGAACGGAGGCTGCTGCGGCAGCAGCACGGTTTGGTGCTCGTACCGCCTTGGTCACAACGTCGCTTGATGCGGTTGGGACGATGTCCTGTAACCCAGCCATTGGTGGCTTGGGAAAGGGGCATCTCGTCCGAGAGATTGACGCTCTTGATGGGATCATGGCGCGTGCTGCGGATTTAGGTGGTATTCAATTTCGCGTCTTAAACCGTAGCAAGGGTCCGGCCGTCAGAGGCCCGCGTGCGCAAGCGGATCGGAAGCTTTATCGATTAGCCGTCCAGAAGCTTCTTAGGGAGACGCAACAATTAAGTTTTATCGAAGGTATGGTCGATGATTTGATCATTGATGAGAATGTCGGTCAGGTTGGTGGCGTCATATTGAAAGATGGGCGTCGGTTCAAGGCGGGCGCGGTTGTGTTGACCGCTGGGACGTTCTTGAACGGATTGGTCCATATTGGTCCGATCCGGTTTTCAGCTGGGCGTATTGGCGAGCCGCCAGCGCGTAGGTTGTCGGGTGCGCTTCAATCTGCGGGTTTTGAACTTGGTCGGTTAAAGACGGGAACGCCGCCACGGCTCGATGGCCGGACAATCGAGTGGGATCGGCTCCAGATGCAATATGGCGACGATCCGATTGAGCCGTTTTCGTCCATGACGGAAAAGATTGAGCAGAAGCAAATCGGTTGTGGCGTCACCGCCACGACGGAAGCCGGGCATGAGATTATTCGGCAAAGCCTCGGCAGTGCGCCTATCTATACAGGTCAGATCGCGGGCAGGGGACCGCGCTATTGCCCGTCGATTGAGGATAAGGTCGTTCGATTCGGAGACAGAACGACCCATCAGATCTTTTTGGAACCTGAAGGTCTCGACGACCCGACCGTTTACCCAAATGGCATTTCGAGCTCAATGCCAGAGGCGGTTCAAGCCGCCTTTGTCGCCAGCATTCCAGGGCTGGAAAAAGCGCGCATCATTCGGCCGGGCTATGCCATCGAATATGATTTCCTTGATCCTCGATCCCTCTGGCCAACGCTGGAAACCAAAGTGATTAAGGGTCTCTTCTGCGCCGGACAGATCAATGGCACGACCGGGTATGAAGAAGCGGGCGCCCAGGGCTTGATCGCCGGATTAAACGCTGCGCGTCGAGCGAGCGGTTCGGACGGAGTGGTTGTCGATCGTACCGAAGCCTATATTGGCGTGTTGATTGATGATCTCGTGACGCAAGGCGTAACCGAGCCGTATAGAATGTTTACGTCCCGTTCGGAATATCGGCTTTCATTGCGCTCTGATAATGCCGATGAGCGTCTGACACCCAAGGGGTTGAGTTGGGGCCTTGTCGGTAAGGCGAGGAGAGCCGATTTCGAACTTCGGTTCAAGGCTCTTGAAGAGGCGCGGGCGCTTCTCAAAAGTCTGACCGTTACGCCAACCGAGGCAATCGGGCGCGGGCTTAAGCTTAACCAAGATGGTATTCGTCGGACGGCGTTTGATGTTCTCTCTTATCCAGGACAGACGCTGGAATGCCTCGCGCAGCTCTGGCCGGAGCTCAATCGATTCGGCCCCAAAATGGTCGATCGTTTAGAGAATGATGCGCGCTACGCCGTTTATCTGGATCGGCAGCAAAAGGATATCGAATCCTTTAAACGGGATGAGTTGCTCGTGATGCCGGCTGATATGGACTATTCGGACATATCCGGGCTCTCGAGCGAATTGCGGAATAAGCTCTCATTGGTGAAACCCCGAACTTTGGGGCAGGCCGGTCGGATCGAGGGCATGACTCCCGCAGCCCTAACCGTTTTGGCTGCTAAGGCGCGCCGTCGCAGTAAAGCGCCGGATCATCAGGTGCAATGAGTATGGCCGGAAAGTTAGGTCGCGCTACGCTAGATCTAGAAGAGGATCGTCTCAGGGCAATCCCGCTGCTCTCTGTTTCACGTGAAACAATGGATCGCTTCGATCTCTATGTCGGCTTGCTCCAGCGCTGGCAGGCGATCAAAAATCTTGTCGGTCCCGGAACGATGCCGAGCATCTGGACCCGCCATATTGTCGACAGCGCCCAATTGGCAAAATTTGCTCCTGATGCGCGGATCTGGGTTGATATCGGATCCGGCGCCGGATTTCCCGGGCTGGTGATCGCTATTCTTTTAGCGGATCGGCCTGGCTTTCATATGCATCTGGTCGAGAGCAATGGGCGAAAAGTGGCATTTTTACGCGAGGTTGCGCGCACCCTAAAACTGCCCGCAACCGTTCATGATTGCCGCATTGAAGCCGCGTTTGCTGTCCTGCCAGAGCAGATTGATTGTCTGTCGGCTCGCGCTTTGGCGTCTCTTAAGGAGCTTTTGGAAATGCAAGCAAAACTTACCAAAAATCCGTGTATAGGCCTGTTTCTAAAGGGACAAGATGTTGATGCGGAATTGACGGAAGCCGCTAAATATTGGAATATACAGGCGAAAATACACCAGAGCGTCACGGATCCATCCGGCCATATTGTCGAAGTGATCGAAGCCCATCTGAAGGCGTGACGTCAGGTTTTGTGAAAAGGTTTTATGCCATGGAAAAGTCCGACCTCGCTTCCATCCGGTTGTCGCGCTCTGGTCAAAAGCCACGCGTTCTGGCGCTGGCCAATCAGAAGGGTGGCGTTGGCAAGACGACGACCGCGATCAATCTCGGAACGGCTCTGGCTGCCATTGGCGAGCGCGTCTTGATCATTGATCTTGATCCACAGGGTAACGCTTCGACGGGCCTGGGCATTGATCAAAAGAGCCGTACGGTTTCGACCTATGACATTATGACGGGCGAAGCCAAGCTTGTGGATGCGATCCACGCGACCGCCGTTCCGCGGCTTTCGGTGTCGCCATCGACTTTGGACCTTTTGGGCCTTGAGCTCGAAATCGCGAATGATCGCGACCGGGCGCACAAGCTCAAAAAGGCGATTGCAAGCCTCCACGTCACCCAGATGTTGGCGGGCGAAGAAGGGTTTACCTATGTGTTGGTCGATTGCCCACCATCGCTTAATCTGTTGACGATCAATGCAATGGCTGCGGCTGATGCGGTTGTGGTGCCGTTGCAGTGCGAGTTCTTTGCGCTTGAAGGATTGAGCCAGCTGCTCAAAACCGTCGATCAGGTCCGCGAGTCGCTGAATCCCGGCCTGTCGATCCACGGCATTGTTCTGACCATGTTTGACGCGCGTAACAATCTCTGCTCGCAGGTCGTTGACGATGTCCGTGCCTTTATGGGAACCAAGGTGTACGATACGGTGATCCCGCGCAATGTTCGCGTGTCGGAAGCGCCATCGCATGGTAAGCCTGTTTTGCTCTATGACCTCAAATCAACGGGCGCGCAGGCTTATTTGCGGCTTGCTTCCGAGGTTATTCAGCGCGAGCGTGCTTTGCAGGCCGCCTAATTAAATATCACTATATTCGTTAGATAAGGGGATTTACTATGGCTGAGGAGCCCACCCGGTCACGTTTGGGTCGCGGACTTGCGGCATTGATTGGCGATGTTGGCGAGGCGGCCATTCCCGCTGAGCGCGCCCGCGGCCAAAGACGCGTGCCGACCGAGTTCTTGAGGCCGAACCCGCGCAACCCACGCCGTACCTTTGTCGAGACCGATCTCGATGATCTCGTTAATTCGGTGCGCGAGAAGGGGATTATTCAACCGATTCTCGTCCGGAACATCCCCGGCATGGAAGATGTGTTCGAGATTATCGCAGGCGAGCGTCGGTGGCGCGCAGCGCAGCGGGCGTCTTTGCACGAAGTGCCGATCATTATTGTCGAAGCAGGCGATAAAGAAGCGCTCGAAATCGCCATTATCGAAAACGTCCAACGCTCCGATCTCAATGCGCTTGAAGAGGCCTTGGGCTATGAGCAGCTGATTGCTGAATATGGATATTCACAGAATGATCTGTCCAAAATCATCGGAAAAAGCCGCAGTCACATTGCCAATACCATACGACTGGCCCGTTTGCCCGATAGCGTGAAAGCGCTCCTTGCCAGCGGCGAATTGACCGCCGGCCATGGCAGAGCCCTTTTATCCGTCAAAGATCCGGAAGCCTTAGCACGCCGGATCATTGAGCGCGGCATGACGGTTCGTGATGTCGAACGCATCGCCAATGAGGATGATAAAGCCGAAAAAGCGCCTCAGGCTGCACGACGCCGTGAAAAGGACCCGGATACTCGGGCGCTTGAAAAGGCGATTGAAGATGTTCTGGGTCTATCAGTCTCAATTACGCATGGTTCACGCGGCGGCGAGTTGAAGATCAAATATCGGACGCTCGAGCAATTGGACGCCGTCTGCCGCCGTCTGCGCGATTAAGCACGGCCCGCTTGCGAGCGCCGAGCCGCAATGGCCAAGGTGAGGCAGGCGCGAGAAACCAGACTTTCGCCAAGGCCTGCGTTTTTCCGGCAAGCGGCCTGCGCTTCACCAAGTGTCGTAATGGCGTTTTCGAGGCTAGAGAGCGACCACAGCGACAAATGCCGCTGAAAAGCTGGGCTTCGTTTGAAAAAAATCCGCGCTTGGCGTTCGACGTCTTGCATGGTCTGCCCCCGATCAAGCCCGATACGGGATTTGGCAAGTACCAGCGCGTGGCGCAATAATGCGCCAACAATAACGCTCGAATCCTGCCCCTCTTTGAGCGAACGATGCAAGGCGATATCCGCGCCGACGGAATCACCCATGAAGACGGCATCCGTCAGCATATCAGTGGCTAAGGCCGACGCGTCCGCCATGATGGCTTCGACATCCTCTGCGCCTACCATTTGTTTGCCGCGGGCGAAAAGCGCTAATTTTTCGATTTCGCTTCGGGAAAGAAGCCGATCGGCGCCTAAAAGGCCGGTCATGAGCGTTTTGGCTTCCGGCGTTGCCTTTAAGCCATGTTCACCCAATATTTCGTCAATCAGGCGCGGCAGGTCACGCCCTTCATCAGCGTAACAGGGCAAGGCGATCGCATGGCCCGATTTTTCGATGCCCGACCGCAACGCATGCTTGGCGGGTAGGTCACCAGCTTCGATGACAATGGGATTTTCAGGTTTAGCGGTAAGAAGGGGTTCAATGGCCGAATTGATCTGCCGTGAACCCAAGCGTACCCATATTGCGCGTTTACCGCCAAAGAGCCCAAGCGTATTGGCCTCATCGACGATCCGGCTGGCATCACCGCCTAAATCATCGCCATCCATGCGGATGAGTTGAAACGCATCATCGGGATTATCAACCAGTGACCGCGCAATGTGGCGACAGCGCTCATGTACCAAACCCGCATCTGGCCCATAGACCAAAACGACCGAAAAACGTGGATCGGGCTTTCTAACGAACCGATCAACATCTCCGCCTTTTAGCGCCACCATCTTATCGACGCTCCGAATTTATGATCGGCTCGAAAAATAGGCCGCAAGGTTAAGTTGAATTTGTTCGGCCACGTCTTTCGCCACCCTAATCCGCGAATCCCTTTGCGCCCGAACGGCAGCGAAGCGTTGCGAGAGGCGATCGATGGACGCGGTAGCAAAGGCCGAACTTTCGAGAAGTGTCTTCTCATTGAGGTCGGTCAACTTAAATTGAGCGGTTAATCGAAGCGCTGCCGCATCAGCACGACCAGAAGTTGTATCTATGGCTGCGGAGACCGTATTCTCGCTCGTCGTAATGACCAATTTATATTTATGCTCAAGTGACGTGTAATTGCCGCCGGAGAGATTAAACAGCAGTTCTTCTCTTAAATAATGGCCAACTTCATTGCTGATGGGCGCAACATCGATAGCTGCGAGCTCCCGCTGAACGGCACTGCCCCCCGCCAAGGGCCCATAAAGAGGCCTGATACACGCCGTCGTCACCATCATGGAGAGGATAGCTAAACTTGTCAAAATCAGGTGTTTGACGCGGTTAAGACCACTAAATGACGACATTGACGATCCTTTGCGGAACCACAACGACTTTTTTGACGGGCTTTCCTTCAAGCGCTGCTTGGATGGTATCGAGAGCCAAGACCGCCGCCTCAACCGCTTTAGCATCGGCTTCTCGGCTAATGGTGATCTCGCCACGCTTTTTGCCATTTACCTGGATCGGAATGGTAATGTCGTTTTCGACAATCAGCTCATGATCGGCCTTTGGCCAAGGCGTCTCAGCGACAAGTTTTGTGAAGCCCAATTCTTTCCAGCACTCTTCGGCCAGATGCGGCATCATTGGTGCGATAATCTGCACAAGATAGGTAGCAGCCTCGCGCATGGCGGTGATGAATTCGGGGCTAACAGGCTTATCTTTTTTAACCGCCAATTCAGCTTGAAGCGCATTGGCCAATTCGTAAGCATGCGCAACACAGCGGTTAAACCGAAGGCGCTCTACATCTTCTTCAACACGAATGACGGCGCGATGAGCTGCCTGACGTATGGTAAGAACGGCGTCTTCCGCGGCGGCGTCATGTGCATTGGGAGAAGGCGAAAGATCAGCGACTTCACCCACAAGACGCCACAGGCGCTGCACGAAACGGGCGGCACCTTGAACACCTTCTTCGGTCCAGATCACATCGCGTTCTGGAGGCGAATCGGAAAGCATGAACCAGCGCGCCGTATCGGCTCCGAATGTGCCGATGATATCGTCGGGATCAATCGTGTTCCGCTTTGATTTCGACATTTTTTCGATCGAGCCGATTTCAACGGGAGCACCAGACGATAAAAGCTTCGCCTTACGATCCGCGCCATCGCTGATGATTTCCACTTCAGCAGGCGAGACCCATTGGCCATTGGCATCACGATAGGTTTCATGAACCACCATGCCTTGGGTGAAGAGACCGTCGAACGGCTCGCTAATCCCCGCATGACCCGTCTTCTGCATGGCCCGCGTGAAGAAGCGTGAATAGAGCAAGTGCAAAATCGCGTGCTCAATGCCGCCAATATATTGGTTAACCGGTAACCAGCCATCGACCGCTTTGCGATCCGTTGGGCGATCCTCGATCCATGGATCGGTAAAGCGCGCAAAATACCAAGATGAATCCACGAAAGTATCCATCGTATCCGTTTCACGCCGCGCCTCTTTACCGCATTGTGGGCAGCCAACATGTTTCCAGGTCGGATGGCGATCCAGCGGATTACCAGGAACATCGAAGGTCACATCTTCCGGTAATTTAACCGGTAGGTCTTTGATTGGAACAGGAACCGTTCCGCATACTTCGCAATGAATGACGGGGATCGGGCAACCCCAATAGCGTTGCCGTGAAATTCCCCAATCGCGCAGACGGAAATTCACCTTGCGCTTGCCAACCGGCGATGTACCGAGCGAAACCGATTCAAGCCGTTTGGCAACTTCCTCTTTGCCTTGCGCGATCGTCATTCCGTCAAGGAATGACGAATTAATCAAGAGACCTTCACCATCGAAAGGCGCGTCGCCCACTTGATAGGTTTTCGGATCAGCATCGGTTGGGCAAACAACCGTTTTGATCGGAAGTTTATAGGACGTTGCAAAATCAAAATCGCGTTGATCATGCGCCGGGCATCCGAAGATGGCGCCTGTGCCGTAATCCATTAAAATAAAATTGGCGACATAGACGGGAAGCGTCCAATTCGGATCGAAGGGGTGGGCCACACGAATACCCGTGTCGAAGCCTTTTTTCTCAGCCTTATCAATAGCTTCTTGGGCTGTACCCATTTTCCGGCAATCGTCGATAAAGGTCGCGAGCTGCGGGTTATGGGCTGCCGCCTTTTTGGCTAAAGGATGCTCAGGCGCTAAGGCTACAAAGCTCGCACCAAAGAGCGTATCGGGTCGGGTTGTATAAATTTCGATTTCGCTCTCGCCTGAAGGCGCTGTGGCTTTATCGAGCGCAAATCGAACGGAAAGACCTTCTGATCGGCCGATCCAATTTTTTTGCATGAGACGGACCTTTTCAGGCCAACGTTCCAAACCGTCCAACGCATCGTTCAGTTCTTGCGCGTAGTCCGAAATTTTAAAGAACCATTGCGTCAGTTCACGCTGCTCAACAAGTGCGCCGGAGCGCCAGCCGCGTCCATCAATCACTTGCTCATTGGCAAGAACGGTTTGATCAACGGGATCCCAATTGACCTTCGCGGTCTTGCGATCAATCAAACCATTTTGCAGGAAGTCGAGAAACATTCTCTGCTGATGCTTGTAATAGGACGGATCGCAGGTCGCGATTTCACGGTGCCAATCGAGCGAAAGCCCCATGCTTTTAAGCTGCGTGCGCATGGTCGCGATATTGGCGTAAGTCCATGTCGCCGGATGGGTTTTGTTGGCCATGGCCGCATTTTCTGCCGGCATGCCGAACGCGTCCCAACCCATAGGATGCAAGACATTGAAACCGCGTGCGCGCTTATAGCGCGCTACCACGTCACCCATGGCGTAATTGCGCACATGGCCCATATGAATGCGGCCCGATGGATAGGGAAACATTTCAAGGACGTAGTATTTTGGAGCAGGATCGTCGTTTTTCGTACGAAAAAGTTCTTTTGTGTCCCAGACCTGCTGCCATTTCCGCTCAGCTTCGCGGGCGTTGTAACGCTCGGTTCTCATGTCAATTCCGGTATCGTCAGTGATGCACTACAATAGCTTTGCGCAAACGCTTGCGTCGCGCGGCTCAACCGGACTAGGACACGATTTAGGGCTTGGGGTCAATCTTTCGCAATCGGGAGCACCAAAAATGTCGGACGAAGCAGAACACAACGTCGTTGCAAGGTTGCGTCAGGTGCGATCCGAGGTGGAGCGCGCAGTGCGTCATGCGCGACGCTCGCCCGATGAAGTAACGCTGATCGCGGTTTCCAAAACCTATTTTGCGGATTCCATTTTGCCCGTGTTGGAAAAAGGTCAACGCGTGTTTGGTGAAAACCGCGTTCAGGAATCGATGCAAAAATGGCCCGAATTGAAAGCGCAATTTCCGGATGTCGAATTGCATCTGATCGGACCGTTGCAAAGCAATAAAGCAAAAGAGGCCGTGGCTTTGTTTGATGTGATTGAAACGGTTGATCGTCCATCGATTGCTGAAGCACTCGCGAAAGAATTTTCCAAAACGGAGCGCAGGCCCAAGCTTTATGTTCAGGTCAATACCGGCGAAGAACCGCAAAAGGCGGGGATTTTGCCGCTTGAGGCGGATGCGTTTTTGACCCGTTGCAAGGAAGAGTGGAAATTACCAATCGAAGGCTTGATGTGCATTCCGCCGGTGGATGAACCGCCATCTCCTCATTTTGGCCTTTTGCGCAAAATAGCCGAGAGTCACGGCATTAAGACCCTGTCTATGGGGATGAGCGCCGATTTTGAAGAAGCCATTCAGATGGGCGCCACCCATATCCGCGTTGGTAGCGCCATTTTCGGCCATCGAGGCTAGTGTTTACCCGTTCGATCTTTGATGAAGCGACGCAATTCTTCATCGTGATAATCGGGCGCAGTGAGATAGGCACCGAAGGATTGAAGGGTCGCCCCGTCGAGCGAGGTGGTTAGCCCGATCACGCCTAAGCCTGCGGCACTCGCCGAGGTAACACCGGATTTTGAATCTTCAAAGGCCACGCTCCGTGTCACATCGCCATCGAGACGCGATAGGCCTGTTAGATAAGGGAGCGGGTGGGGTTTAGCGTGATCAAGCTCGTCCGATAAAATAACGGCTGAAAACCTTTCGGTAGCTTGAAGTGATTGTAGGACGAGTTCGGCGTTTTCTTTCGGAGCATTGGTGACGGCTGCATAGCGTAATCCTGCTGCATCTGCCCAATCGAGAAGATCCATTAGCCCTGCAAGGGGCTCCATATCGCCGACCATGGAACGAAAAAGCGCCTCTTTTTCCTGACCTATTTTGATATGATCGGAAACGGAAACATGTGGCAGAAGATCGGCCAAAACATCATTGTTCATTCGCCCTGATATGCGGTGGCGATAGGTTTCCTCATCCACATCGATACCGAAGCGACTCAAAATCTCGTTAAACGCGACAATATGGACTTTGTCCGTATCAACGAGCGTTCCATCGATATCAAACAGCAGGCAGGGTTCCGAAGAGGTCAGCAAATCTTGGGTCTTTCAGTGAATGTGAAGGCGGAAGTTTTTATCCAAACGGGACAGAAAGAGCTTCATTCCTTTGCGGTCAAAGGCAATGCAGCCTTCGGTTGGTTTAAAACCTGGCCGCGCCAAATGGATAAAAATGGCGCTGCCTCGGCCGGAAATAGCAGGTTGTCTATTCCAATCCGTCTCTACGACAATGTCATAAAGGCTATCATCCCGCCAAAGCTTTTCGTGGGAGCTGGAACTCGGCAAGGGAATGGCGCGGTTGTAACGCGGTGAGCGGGGATCATCACACCAACCCATTTCGCGGGTAATTGCTTTTGCCGGAAGGGCGAAGCGGTGGCGTCTAAAATGGTCTGGTCTGAAATAGATCGCCACCGGGCGAAGCAGCGCGCGCGGCGTGCCGCCGTCACCTTCGCGCTTGCGGGTTACGACCCCCGATCTGCCAATCGCGCAGGGTAGGGTCAGCGTTCCAATCCGAATAAATCCGAGATGTTTTTGGCCGACCCGTGCGAAAAGATGGGCAATCATGCGCTTGATCCGCTGAAGCTCTGTGAACAAGGATCAAAGACTTGCCACGTGTCCTAAGGCTGGTCTACTCACAGATGGTGCCGCGGACAAGGTCTTACAAAAGAAGGTTGCCGATTGAATGGCCGAGACGCTTTCGATCTTGCTTTTAAGCGATGTAAAAGGCCGCTGCGTGATCTTGGCCGAGCAATTGGCGCTCGATCCTGATTTTACGGTATTGATTGCCCAAAAACCCTATCAATTTGAACGCCCCCTCGATGTCGAGCGCGTTGATCTTGTCCTTGGCTTTGATGGGCTGAGTTCGGAAATCCAAGACTTGCGGTCATTGGGCTATCGCGGTCCGTTTTTGCAATTGGGCCATGGCGCTGAACTGATCCCCGATGTTGAGACATTGGATCTTCCGCTTCGCGCTTCGGCTTTGATCGGCCGCATTCGCAGCCTTGTTCGGACCTTTAAAGTTCGGGAAGATCCGTGGCTGACGATTGGCCCTTATCGCCTTTCGCAAGGAACCCGCGTTCTGGAAGGCCCCGATGGCCAATCGGAAAAGCTCACCGACAAAGAAGCGGATTTTTTAAGTTTCATGCACCGTGCGCGGGGCGAAATCGTTCCACGTGATGTGTTGTTGGCGGAAATTTGGGGCTATAATGCTCAAGTAACGACGCATACGCTTGAAACGCATATTTATCGCTTGCGCCAAAAGATTGAAAAAGATCCCGCCAATGCGGAGCTCTTAATCACCGAGCCCGGTGGTTATCGGCTTGTAGAGGTGGCAGACAAGGCAAATTCGAATGGCGATTGACGACGATATTGTATTGCTCAAGCGGCTCGATTTTTTTCAAGTCTTTCAGACCGATCAGTTGCGGCTGATTTTGTTTGCAGCCGATTCCCGAATTTTGCGTCCGAATGAAGTGCTTTTTTCAAAGGGCGATGTGGCGGATGAAGGCTATCTGCTTCAATCCGGCCTTATTTCGCTGAGCAGCGATGCAAGTATACCAACGGAATTTGTTCGCCCGGGAATGTTGATTGGCGAATATGCGCTTTTGGCCGAAAGCGAACGAGCAACGAATGCGGTCGCACGCGAGACATCGCGGATTATCGTCTTCCCACGCAAATTGATTTTACGGTTGTTGAACGAATATCCCGATGCGGCTTTGGCACTTCGTCAAAAACTAGCCTTACGCGCCGATGCTTTTGCAAAAGCGCTTGATCGGATTGTGGCCAATAACGCGATCTAAATTAAGCGAGTTCGATCGTGACGGGGACGTGGTCGGATGGCCGCTCCCAACTCCGCGCATCGCGATGCACGGTCACGGATGAAAGCCCCGGCGCGAGGGTTTTGGAAACCCAGACGTGATCAAGCCGACGCCCGCGGTTTGACGCTGCCCAATCCGCCGCGCGATAGCTCCACCAGGTGTAAACCCGTTCCGGCTCTGGCTTAAGCGTGCGAATGGCATCGACCCATTCCGCCGCATCAATCGCCGCATTCAATTTTTCGCATTCGATCGGCGTGTGGGAGACAACATCGAGCATTTGCTTGTGGCTCCAGACATCGTTTTCGAGCGGAGCGACGTTCAAATCACCGACAAGAATGGCTTTGCCCGCGGCAGGTCTATCGGACAGCCCCCAATCCCGCATCTCGTCGAGGAAGGTGAGCTTATGCGCGAATTTTTCATTCGCTTCCGGATCGGGCACGTCACCGCCGGCAGGCACGTAGAAATTATGGATGGTCACATCTTTGGTCGCTCGCGCCTCTTTGCCAAAGGTTACGCTGATGTGGCGGCAATCATTTTTTGCAGCAAAAATGCGGCTATCTTGGCTTACAAAAGGCAAACGTGAGAGAATGGCAACGCCGTGATAGCCCTTTTGGCCATTCATAGCGATATGGCTGTAGCCTAGCTTTTTAAAATCACCGCTTGGGAATTGATCATCGGGACATTTTGTTTCTTGCAGACACAACACATCGGGCCGCGTCTCTTCCAAGAAGCGTTGCACAAGGCCTGAACGAAGGCGGACGGAGTTGATGTTCCAAGTGGCGACGGTAAGGCTCAAAGCGGATCCCCTTTTTGCTAAGATCAGGGGTATTGTTTCACGCCTCGACTAGCAAGCGCGGAAACGCTTTCTCTGTGCGGAAAACACCTTATTTTTTACGGGTCGAATTGGGACTTTCTGGAATGACAAATTGCATCGGATCGGGCTCGTGCCGCGTGTCGATATTGGCCAGAACAACATTGACTTCATAGCCTTGCGGATCGGTAACGGTCCATTGTTTGAGCACCAAGGATTTTGGGTCAAAGCCCAAAACGATGCGCGAGGTCCCGCCGAAGGTAGACGAATCTTCGGCATAAACGGCTATGCGCTCGCCTTCATTGACGACCTCCGTCACCTTAAAATCACGTGCGAGATTAATAGTCCCGCCGAGCAAAAATTTCAGCGGGGTAAGGCCGATGGAATAGACATCTTGCGTGTTAAGCTTTGAATCGATCACGGCAACGGAATTGCCATCCGCGATGATGGTGATGGTGCTTGGCGGATTATAGTCAAACCGCAAGCGACCGGGCCGAAGAACGGTGAGCTTGCCCGATGTTTGCTGGCCATTGGCGCTGAATTGCGAGAATTTGGCGCTGAACTGTTTCAAATTGGTCAGCGATTCATTGATATTGGCCAGCATCTCCTCAGGAGAGATATCGATAGCGGCCGGTTTGACAGGCGCTGGCTTAACAGGTTGCACAACAGGCGCCGCTTCTTGTGCGGGCACGGGCGATGTAACACCGAAATTGGCAGGGCGACGCGGCGGCAGCGGAATTTTTCCACCAATGGCTTGAGCATTGGCTGATGCGCTGAAAAGGAGTTCCACACAGAACCAGCCGCACAAAAACAGGCGGGTTTGCTGTTTTCTTTTAGTCGCTGTCAAAATCGCGCCCGCCTTCAGACCGTGCCTCGATCAGAATCTCGCGCTTTCCTGCATGGTTTGGTTGGCCAACAACGCCCTCGTCTTCCATCCGTTCCATGATCGAAGCTGCCCGATTATAGCCGATTTGGAGCCGCCGTTGAATATAGGAAGTGGAAGCTTTCCGATCGCGCAAAACGATGGCAACCGCTTGATCATAAGGGTCTTGTCCGGCCGATCCAAAGCTGCCCTGATCGAAAACGGCTCCATTGGCTCCATCTTCCAGATCAGCTTGGTCTTCGCGGGTGACTTCGTCGAGATAATTAGGCCGGCCTTGCGCTTTTAGGTGCGCCACGACTTTTTCGACTTCGCTATCGGATACAAAAGGACCGTGCACGCGGCTGATGCGACCGCCGCCCGCCATAAACAACATATCGCCTTGTCCGAGGAGCTGCTCGGCCCCTTGCTCGCCCAAAATCGTACGGCTGTCGATTTTGGATGTCACTTGGAAGGAAATACGCGTCGGGAAATTGGCCTTGATCGTGCCCGTAATCACGTCGACGGAAGGACGCTGTGTCGCGAGCACAACATGGATACCGGCAGCACGCGCCATTTGCGCCAAGCGTTGGATCGCGCCTTCGATGTCTTTGCCTGCGACCATCATCAGATCGGCCATTTCGTCGACGATGACGACGATATACGGGATCGGCTCGAGCTTCATGATTTCGTCTTCGAAAATCGCTTCGCCCGTATCGCGATCAAAACCCGTTTGAACGGTTCGCGTAATGGTTTCACCTTTGGCGGCGGCTTCTGTCACACGCACATTGAAGCCGTCGATGTTGCGCACTCCGAGCTTCGACATTTTCTTGTAACGCTCTTCCATCTCGCGCACCGCCCATTTCAGAGCGACAACTGCTTTGCGTGGATCGGTTACGACAGGTGTGAGAAGATGGGGAATGCCGTCATAGACAGATAATTCCAGCATTTTAGGATCCACCATGATCAAGCGGCACTGTTCCGGCTTGAGCCGATAGAGCAGCGACAAGATCATCGTATTGATAGCGACCGATTTACCGGAGCCAGTCGTACCGGCCACAAGCAGATGCGGCATGCGGGCAAGATCGACCATGACGGGTTCGCCGCCGATGGTTTTACCAAGCGCCAAAGCGAGTTTCATTTGGCTCTCGCAGAAATCATCTTGCGAAATAAGTTCGCGCAAATAGACGGTTTCGCGACGTTGGTTTGGAAGTTCGATACCAATCGCATTACGCCCGGGCACAACGGCGACACGGGCGGAGATGGCGCTCATCGAACGCGCAATGTCATCGGCCAAACCGATAACGCGGGACGATTTAATCCCCGGTGCCGGCTCAAGCTCGTAAAGCGTGACAACAGGGCCGGGCCTGACATTGACGATTTCACCGCGAACACCGAAATCTTCCAGTACGCCTTCGAGCAATCGCGCATTTTGTTCGAGCGCATCGCTCGACATGACGGGACCAACCGATTTTTTTGCTTCGGCGAGCAGGGTTTCCGAAGGCAAAGTGTAAAGATCGAGTTCGCCGCTTTTGGTAACCGCTGGCTTTGCCGATTTTGCTGCCGCTTTTCGGGTGCGCGTTGGCGCGGGTGTGGCAATCGCCTCTTCTTGTTCGAAGGCGTGAGTTTCGGAGAGGCCAGGCTCCATGCGTCCTTTACGCTTTGTGTGAAGTGCATCGAAGGGGTCATCGGGTGTTACCCGTGCGATATACCAGCGATGAATGGCGTTCTTAACGCTCAACACGCTGTGAAAGAGGGCTCCAAGCCAAACGATGGCAACATTTGGATCGCTTTGATGATCGGCTTCTTCGTCATCATGGTCTGAAAAGGGTCCATTCCGGCTCGGGTTTGCGTCAGCCCAAGAAGCTTCTTGATCTTCACGCGGTCCGAAACCAATGCCTGACCCAATGATCAGCCCGAAAAAAGCGACACTAGCAAACAGAGCAAGCATCAAAAAGCGCGTTGATGCACCTGCAAAAGCGGGTATCTTTTGCATACCATTGAGGATTGCATCGCCTGTGATGCCTCCCAAACCGATGGGTAGCGGCCAATTTCCGATAATGGGAAGCGCGCTGATGATGGCGCAGGCAGCGAGACCGCCGAAAATCCAAACCGCGATGCGCAGCTTGATGGGTGTAATCGATTTGCCCGACATCAGTCGGAAGCCCAAAAATCCGAGAGGCGCCAACCAAGCCATCGCGCCAAGCCCAAACAATTGAATCATGATGTCCGAAAGCATAGCGCCCGGACGACCCAAGAGATTGCTGACGGGTCGATTAACGGCCTGATTAAAGCTTGGATCTTGAACCGACCAAGAAACAAGCGCCAAGGCGATGCAAATCGCGATAACAATTAAGCCTATGCCGATGATTTCCGAAAGACGACGGCCAAAAAACAGCTTGAGGTGGCCTGATACCTCGTCAAATTCGGCTTGTCGGGAACGGGAAAGACGCATCGGTAACGTAAAGCCTTTTAAAGGGAATATCTTGGTTTATGCCGAGCGGGTTAACGGCTGCTTAACCTTGCTCCTTTGGCACAAAAAAAGACGGCCTTTGAGAAGGCCGCCAAGGTGCTTTTTGGGAGGAAACCAACCGGGGGGCCGGAGCCCCCCGGGTAGAGCATCAGTTGTTGTACGCACGCTCGCCATGGCTTGCGATGTCGAGACCTTCGCGTTCCTGTTCAACTGGAACACGCAGACCAATGACAAGGTCCACAAGCTTGTAGAGGATCGCCGAGCCAACGCCGGACCACACTAAAGTGAGGCCAACGGCCTTTGCCTGCGTGATGACTTGGGCCAGCATATCGTAAGGAGCTTCAGCTGCCGTGCCTGGGGTGAGGCTGTAATCGACCAGACCAACACCACCGAGACCCTTCGACACCAACACGCCGGTTGCAAGTGCTCCGAGGATGCCGCCGACACAGTGGACGCCGAAGACGTCGAGCGAGTCGTCGTAACCGAAGGCATTCTTAACCGTCGAACAGAAGAAGAAGCAGACGCCGCCGGCCAGAAGGCCGAGAACGATCGAGCCCATTGGTCCAGCGTAGCCGGAGGCTGGCGTAATGGCGACGAGGCCAGCAACAGCACCCGACACGAGGCCGAGCAGCGAAGGCTTGCCCTTGGCCATCCACTCAACAAACAACCAGGAAAGAGCGGCTGCAGCGGTCGCTACGAAGGTGTTGACGAAAGCGAGTGCCGTTGTGCCATTGGCTTCGAGGTTTGAGCCAGCATTGAAGCCGAACCAGCCAACCCAGAGAAGCGATGCGCCGATCATGGTCATTGTCAGCGAGTGAGGAGCCATCAACTCTTTGCCATAGCCCGTACGCTTGCCGATCATGAGAGCGCCAACCATGCCTGCAATACCGGCATTGATGTGAACGACCGTGCCGCCAGCAAAATCGAGCGCACCCCATTTGAACATCATGCCTGCATCAGCATTAACGGCATCAAGTGCTGCCTGTGCTGTGGCCTTTGTTGCATCGTCGGTTGCAGCAGCCAAAGCAGCAGCAGCATTGCCGATGGCGTCCGGGCCGCCCCAATACCAAACCATGTGGGCGATTGGGAAATAAATGACCGTGACCCAAAGGACGACGAAGACGATGAGCGCCGAAAACTTTACGCGCTCAACAATCGAACCGATGATCAAAGCTGGCGTGATGCAAGCAAAGGTCATTTGGAAGGCCATGTAAACGAGCTCAGGAATGTAAACGCCATTCGAGAAGGTTGCAGCCGTTGCATCGGGTGTAACGCCGATGAGGAAGGCTTTCGAGAAGCCGCCAACATAATCATTGAGGCCAGCACCATTGGTGAAAGCTAGCGAGTAACCATAGGCGACCCATAGAATGGCAACGATTGCAACAATCGCAAACACTTGGGCGAGAACCGAGAGCATGTTCTTGGTGCGCACAAGGCCACCATAGAAGAGTGCAAGGCCCGGTACCGACATCATCAAAACGAGCGCTGTCGAGATAAGCATCCAGGCGGTGTCGCCCTTGTTCGGAACTGGAGCATCGGCGGCATAAGCCACCGTGCCAGCGAGTGCAGCAAGGGCTACGCCCCCGAGCACGGATTTGATGGATTTGGAAATTGTCATGAAACTATCCCCCTTATGACGGCGTCAGAGCGCGTCGTTGTCGCGTTCGCCTGTCCGGATACGGACGGCTTGTTCAATTGGGAAAACGAAAATCTTGCCGTCGCCGATTTGGCCGGTTTTGGCTGCCGCAGTGATCGCGTCGATCACCTTGCCTACGAGATCGGAGGCAACAGCGACTTCAATTTTCAATTTAGGGAGAAAACTCACGGCATATTCGGCGCCGCGATAAATTTCCGTATGCCCCTTTTGGCGACCATATCCTTTAACCTCAGTTACGGTCAGACCGTGAACACCGAGGGAGGTCAACGCGTCACGTACCTCTTCAAGCTTGAAGGGTTTAATAATGGCCATCACAATTTTCATGGCGTCTTTTCCCTGATTTGCCGTCGCGAACCATCCGGCCGCGACTTCAGCTGAAAAGACTAATTCAAAGGTCGTGCCAGCCCGGAATCGGGGCGATTCGGGGCGAATCCGGCACTATGCTGCTCAATAGACGCATAACAATGCGCCACATGCCTAATTTTTAAGCATTTCAATTTTAGGCGAGGTCAGGCCGATGCCGGATGAGGCCTTCTTGTGCAACGGAAGCAATCAGTTGGCCTTGGCGCGTAAAAATCGAGCCTCGCGCAAAGCCTCGGGCACCACCGGTAAACGGGCTATCTTGCGCGTAAAGCAGCCATTCATCCGCACGGAAGGGACGGTGAAACCAGAGTGCGTGATCAAGGCTTGCCGCCTGCACTTCACGCTCAAAGACGGTGCGGCCATGGGCAACCAAGGTCGAATCAAGCAGCGTCATGTCGGACGCATAGGCCAAGACAGCTTGGTGGATGGCCGGATCGTCGGGCAAGGGGCCTGTTGCGCGGATCCATACATTGAAGCGGGGCTCTAACGGCTCGCGCGACATATAGCGTTTGAATTCGACGGGGCGGAGTTCGATAGGCCGCTCGC
>Ga0164296_1000771_pt1 | contig 36573 bp, 33 predicted proteins | sample GEODES057metaG_FD_113533 | JGI IMG/M metagenome (GOLD analysis project Ga0164296, IMG submission 113533) | Dystrophic lake water microbial communities from Trout Bog Lake, Wisconsin, USA - GEODES057 metaG | ecosystem: Environmental > Aquatic > Freshwater > Lake | place: USA: Trout Bog Lake...
CCTCCCGCAGGATGCGGATGATCTGCTCGGTCGTGTGATGTGTCTTCTTCATGATGGTTTTCCTTTCGTTACCCGAAAACCATCCCACCCACAATGGCCTAGTTCAGAGGGGCCCAATCAATTATTCTCGGCTGAATTATTTCTTCAACGTCTCGTAACCCCAACGCAGCATCCGCTCCGTGGCTTCCCAGCCGATGCAAGAATCGGTGATGCTCACGCCGTAGCGCAGTTCGGAAATATTTTTTGGAATCGGTTGGTTGCCTTCGCTTAGATGGCTTTCCACCATCAGGCCGATGAGCGATTTCGTGCCGCCCGTGCGCTGCGCCACGACGCTGCGCCAGACATCTTCCTGCTTGGCAAATTTCTTTTCCGAGTTCGCGTGGCTGCAATCCACCATCAACACCGGCGGCAATTTTTCGGAAACTAATTTTGCTTCCGCCGCCGCAATGCTTGCCGCGTCGTAATTGGTCATCGCGCGACCGCCGCGCAACACAACGTGCGCGTGGGGGTTGCCGCTCGTGCGGACAATACTCGTCGCGCCGTCCTCGTTCATGCCGAGAAAACTGTGTGGATGCCGCGTCGCGCCCATCGCATCAATCGCTACCTGCAAACTGCCGTCCGTGGAATTTTTCAAGCCAACCGGCATGGAAAGTCCGCTCGCCATTTCGCGGTGCGTCTGCGATTCCGTGGTGCGCGCGCCAATCGCCGCCCAGGTAATTAAATCTGCGATGTATTGCGGCACAATCGGGTCAAGAAATTCCGTCGCTGCTGGCAACCCCATTCCGACAATTTGCAGCAACAATTTCCGGGCACGTTTCAAGCCAGCTTCGATGTCCTGCGAACCGTCGAGATGCGGGTCGTTGATGAGACCTTTCCAGCCAATCGTGGTGCGCGGTTTTTCAAAATACACGCGCATGACGATTTCCATTTTGTCGGCAAATTCTTTTTGCAGCTTGCTCAAACGCGTGGCGTATTCGAGCGCGGATTTTTCATCGTGAATGGAGCATGGCCCGATGACGACGAGCAGGCGCGGGTCTTCCTGATTCAAGATGCGGATGACGCGTTCGCGCGATTGCGCCACGGTGGCGTTCACCGTTTCCGGCGTCGGCGACAGCGCCTTCAACGCGCGCGGCGCGAGCAGCGGAACGATTTCTTTGACGTGTAAATCCTGCGTGCGATACATGGAGTTCATTGTAGCAAAGAAGTTTCTCGCGAAAAGCTGAAACGCATCTTGTTGGACTACCGCCAAATTTTATGTATCGTTCTTGGCAAGGATTATGATCGTGGAAAAACTCAACACGGGCCAAAAGGCGCTCCAAATTAACCTCGACGCGAAAAAATATGGCACCTTCGCCGAGATTGGCGCAGGGCAGGAAGTTGCGCGTTGGTTTTTTCACGTCGGCAAAGCGTCTGGCACGGTAGCCAAAACGATTTCCGCCTACGACATGGCCATCAGCGACGCGATTTACGGCCCAGCCGAACGCTACGTCAGCCGCAAGCGCCTGACGGCAATGCTCGATCACGAATATGATTTGATTCTCAAGCGCCTCGCCAAAACGCGTGGCGACAAATCCACTTTCTTCGCCTTCGCCAATACTGTCGCGACGAAACAAGGACCGAAACCCGGCATGGAAGAAGGTCAGGGGTGGCTCGGCATAAAATACCAAGTCCATCCGCACGGCGATCCTTCCACCATCATCATCCACACGCGTTTGCTCGATTGGGAAACCCAGCGGCAGCAAGAAGCCGTGGGCGTGCTTGGCGTGAATTTGATTCACGGTGCATTTTATCAATCCACTGACCCCATCAAACTCATCGGCTCGCTCCTCGACGGCCTGACCAGCCAGCGCGTGGAAGTGGACATGATTAAATTTTCCGGCCCTGCATTCACCGGCGTGGACAATCGGTTGATGGCGTTGCAGCTCGTCGAACAATGGTTGACCGAAGCCGCGATGTTCACCGCCGATGGCGAAACGGTCATTCCCGGCGAACTGCTTTACAAAAAACCCGTTCTGCTCGAACGGGGTAGCTTCCGTCCCATCACCAATCCAATGCTCGACATGATGGAGCGTGCCCAGGAACAATTTATTTTGGAACCCGCGCTTGCTGGCGAAACGCCTGTTGCCATGTTCGAGATGACGCTGCGCCAATTGCAAATCGGCGATTCGATTGACCATCGCGATTTTCTCGAACGCGTGGACACGCTCGGCGCGCTCGGCAAACCGGTGCTGATCTCTAATTTTCTCCGCTATCATCGCCTGCTCGCCTACCTTGCGCGCCACACGCAGAAGCCCATTGGTTTGCCCATCGGCCTTGTGCGCTTGCGCGACGTGCTGGATGAAAAATTTTACACCGATTTGCCTGGCGGGCTCATGGAATCGCTCGGCCAGCTTTTCAAAAACGGCGCGAAGCTCTACGTCTATCCGTCGCTCGACAAGAAGACCGGCAAACTTTTCACCGTTGAAAATCTCGACGTCGCGCCGCACCTGCGCCATCTCTATCAGCATCTCGTGGACAACAAATTCATCGTGGACATCACCAACTACAATGCGGATGCGCTGAAGATTTATTCCGGCGAAGTGCTGGCCAAAATCCATTCCGGCGACGAAGCGTTGAGTAAATTGATTCCGCCGCAAATTTTCGAAGTCATCAAAGCCAAACAACTTTTCGGCTGGGGGCAAAAACCGGTGGCTAAGGTTTGAGTGGTTGGTAAATAGCCGAAAGATTATTTGCAGATTTGTTGCGGTTATTCTCCATTTGGGCAAAGTTTATGCCCAAGACGCGATGAGAATGATTAATAAAACCTGGTTTGCAACGCTCATACCCGCGGTTATTGGATTTGGCTGCGGAGCGTTTGGTCTTATCGTATTTAAAGATTATGGCTGGAGTCTTTTTGTTTGCCTTCCAGTTTTAGTAAGTTTCCTTTCAGCTTTCTGCACGTCGTTTCGCCGGACAGTCTCTTTTAGTCACGTTTATGGCCTATCACTTGTCAGCCTGCTCATACTCGGAGGATTCATTTTAATCTTCGCGCTCGACGGCCTCATTTGTTTGATAATGGCATTTCCACTGGCAGCCGGTCTGGCACTGATCGGTGCTGCCATTGGCCGGCTTGCTGGCAGTTCTTATAAACGCGGCATTCAGTCCGTTCCGCCAATTTTGTTGATTTTCATATTTCCGTTTTTGGTAGCCTTTGATTCCCATGAAAAGACAGAACCGCCAGTGCGAAGTGTTACAACATCTGTAATGATTTCTGCACCGATAGAACACGTTTGGGATGTTGTGGTGGCTTTCCCCCACATCTCGAATCCACCAGAGGGAATATTTCAACTTGGTATTGCCTACCCTATTGAGGCGCATATCGAGAGTTCGGGTGTGGGAGCAATTCGCTATTGCACTTTTTCCACCGGAAGCTTCATTGAGCCCATAACCCAGTGGGAACGCCCTTCGCTTCTTGCCTTCAACGTAATTTCCAACCCGCCACCCATGCAGGAGTTTTCTCCCTATGGCAATATTGAGGCATCACATCTTCATGGATATATGATTTCAAAACATGGTCAATTCAGCCTCACACAACGAGATGGGAAAGTCGTTTTGGAAGGCACTACATGGTATACACACTCACTTGCTCCGCAGTGGTATTGGGGGACAATTTCAGACCAAATCATTCATCGAATTCATGCCCGCGTTCTGAATCACATTCGTGATGTTGCCGAAGGGAGATAAGTATGTTCAAGTTGTGAGCATTAATAACTATTGATGCGGCAGAACTTTTTATCGACAACCAACAATGGCAATAGCAAGTTTCAAGTAATGAAACCGCACGGCAAATCAAAAAACATTTTAGCAAGTTTGTCGCTCGCGAAATTTTATCGCCACGCTTTCGTAGCCATTATTTTTTCCACCGCCGCGTGGTCGTTGTCCGCCGCCGAAGTCACGAATACCTACGCCAATTGGGTTAAGCCTTGGATGGAACAGCCCGCCACCAGTCCGTCGCTGAACGGAGCCGGACTAAAACTGGTTGTGACCAGCGTGCGTGGTGAAGTGGATCAGGCCACCGTCATCGCCATGACGCCGGTGCAGCGAATCTACCTGGCCTACCACCTCAAGGTGTCTGCCACCGAGGTTGCCACCAACGGTGATTTTCGCAGTTATGTCGTGTCCAACACGTATGCTGAGCCGGGTAATGTGCGCCAGCTTTTGTCGGAAGATTTTCTGCAGCTTGACCAGTTGCTCGCCAAGTTGCCGGAAGATAATGCGCAATTGCCGCCCGCCGGAAATCGCATCGTCCTGCAAACATTTGCCGATGGCCAATGGTATGTCCGCGTCTATGACGGAGCAAATTTACCATCGGAAGTGCAGGCTGTTTTGAACCTGCTTGCCAAACCGGCCAAGAAATTATTTTGACGCAAGCGCCGTTGTCACGGCGTGGCTTTTCCAATCTTCATGGCATAACGCCTGCGTTTGCATTGTAATTTTAACTTTACGCTAAAAGCCTCCGACAGGTTTTTTGAGGTCATCACTTTTGTTTTATTTCCTGCCGCCAGCACTGCGCCATTTTTTAAAATTAAAACGCGTGAAAACACCGGCATCATTTCTTCGACGTGATGCGTTACCAAAACCAGCGTCGGCGAATTTTTCTGCGCGCCGAGTCGCTGGATGAATTGCAAAAACTGTTCGCGCGCCGCTGGATCAAGCCCTGCGCACGGCTCGTCTAAAATTAAAATGTGCGGCCGCGCCATCAGCGCACGGCCAATCAAAACCCGCTGGCGTTCGCCTTGCGAGAGCACGCCCCAAGGACGCGCAGCCAAGTATTCACACTCGACCAACTTCAACAACCTTAGCGCCTCGGCTTTTTCGGTCCGCGTCACTCGGCCCCAGAAATCGATCATCGCGTATTTGCCGCTCGCGACAGTTGCCAGCGCGGGTTCATCATCCGCCATCATCTGCCGCACGGACGAACTGACGAGGCCAATTTGTTTCCGTAATTCGCGCCAGTCGGATTCGCCGTAAGTTTCGCCGAGCAAAGAAATATCGCCGCTCGTCGGCATCAGATATCCCGTGAGCGCGCTCAATAAAGAGGTTTTGCCCGAACCATTCGCGCCGAGAATCACCCAATGTTCACCGCGCTGAACACACCAGTTTACGCCGCGCAAAATTACTGTGCCGTCACGCTCAATTTGCAGTCCGGCCACGGATAAAACTGCTTTTTCCATTCTCAAAATTCCTCAATTTCTTTCCACAGCGGCTGCAGGTCGTCGTCCGCCAGCGCCATTTTCTTGATGGCATCTTTTTTGCCGGCGTTGATGGCGCGGTGTAGCCACGTTCGCGCGATGTCGAGCTGTTGCATCTGACATGCGTAGCACGAAAGGTTGTAGGCGATGACCGGTTCCGTTGGAAATTTTCCCGCCGCCGGCAACAGCGCATCCCACGCCTGCGGCAAACCGCCGTCACACACGCGGCGCAACGCATACGCGCGATGCAGCCAGCCGGAAGCTGCTTCGGGCGCGGTCTGTAATTCCAGTTCCGCAATCGTCAGCGCATCGTTCCAGCGTTCGTCATGCGCACAGATCGTCCAGCGCACTTCGAGCACATCGGAGTGCAGTTGGTTGAAGGCAGAAATTTTTTCCAGCTCCGCGCGCGCGTCGCCCGCGCAGCCCAGCCCGAGCCAGCCGATGGCGGCGTCGAGATGATGCGAGTCGGGCGGTTCAAGAATTTGCACGTAGATAGCATCCGTGTCGCGCGAAAGGTGTCAAGTCATTGGCAACCGGCACGGAAACGGTTAAAGTAACCGCATGAATAAATTAATACTTTCTCTCCTCGCCGTAGCTTGCGCGATTTCTGCGCAGGCAAAACTCGTGACCAAAACGATCGAATACAAACAGGGCGACACGACGCTTGAAGGTTATCTCGCCTACGACGATTCGTTTTCCGGCAAACGTCCCGGAGTGCTCATCGTGCATCAATGGATGGGCCTGACCGATTACGAAGAGAACCGCGCCGCGATGCTTGCCAACCTTGGCTACGTTGCGTTCTGCGCCGATATTTACGGCAAAGGCATTCGCCCGCAGAATTACAAAGACGCCGGGGCTGAAGCGACAAAATATAAAACCGACCGCGCGCTCTTGCGGCTGCGCGTGAATGCGGGTTTGGATGAATTAAAGAAATGCGATTTGGTGGACACAAAACGAGTCGCGGCCATCGGCTATTGTTTTGGCGGCACGACCGTCATTGAACTTGCTCGCAGCGGTGCGGAGTTAAATGGCATTGTCAGTTTTCACGGCGGATTGGATTCGCCCACGCCCGCTGATGGCAAAAATATCAAATGCAAAGTGCTGGTGTGTCATGGCGCGGATGATCCGTTTGAAAAAGCGGAAGACCGCGCGGCGTTTGAAAAAGAAATGCGCGACGCCGATGTGGACTGGCGGCTCATCAAATACGGCGGCGCGGTTCACAGCTTCACGCAACCGATGGCCGACGGCAGTTTGCTGGGCGCAAAATATAACGCGCGCGCCGACAAACGTTCGTGGACGGACATGAAAAGTTTCTTCGCCGATATTTTTAACTAATTTTTCAAGCCACAGATGGGCACAGATGAAACACAGATAAGAAAAGATTTTTTCCCTCTGTCATCTGTGTTTCATCTGTGAAAATCTGTGGCTCAATAACTCATGCGTATCACTGGCGGCAACGCAGCGCGGCGGATTCTGAAAGTTCCCAAAGGACTCGACGTTCGTCCCACGCCGGATTTGGTCAAGCAGGCCGTCTTCAATTCGCTTGGCGCGCGCGTGGTGGACGCCCGCGTGCTCGAATTATTTGCCGGCAGCGGTGCGTTGAGTTTGGAATGTCTGAGTCGCGGCGCGGCTTCGGTTTTGTGCATCGAGAAGTCGCATCGCCACGCGGAATTTATCCGCAGTAATGCAGTCGCGGCGGGCTACGGTGAAATTTTGGACACGCGCACACAGGATGTTTTTCCCGCAATGAAACAACTCGTGGAAAGCGGCCAGCAGTTTGATTTGATTCTCGCCGACCCGCCTTACGGTGAAAAAAATGTGAACCGCCGTTCTACTTCATTTGCCCAGCAATTGCTCGATGATCTTAGTCTGCCGAAGTTGCTCGCGCCCGGCGGAAGACTGATGATTGGCCATACGAAACGCGACACTCTGGAACTCGTCGCGCCGTGGACGGAAGTAAAAATGCTTAAGCACGGCGACACCGTAATGCGGTTTCTGGAACTGGCCCCGTAGCTAGCGCTGGCGCGTATGATTTTCAGCAGGCAATCATTGGTGATTAACACGGTAGATAACGCCGCGTTCGCAGTATGGGCGCGGTGGCTGACAATTTTCGCGGTCGGCGTTTTCGTCTGCTCGGCAGTTAGCTCCATCATTTTGTTGCACTGTCTTTATGCCGACGGTTCTTATCAATTGATTGAAGTTTTGAAGGCCGGAAACTTTGTCGCCGTCGCAAAAAATCGGAACTGCGCTTCGTATGTCATGCAATTTCCTGTCGTTGTTGCGCTCAAGCTGGGCGTGACCAATCTGCGCGCGTTGCAAATCGCCTTTGGTCTCGGCTGTTTTCTGCCGTGGCCATTTGTGCTGCTGATTTGTCGCCGTCTGTCACCGCGACATTTCTGGCTGGCCATGCTGGGTTGCGCCGTGGGTTACCTGAACGCCGCCTTTATGCCGGTCGGTGAATACAGCATCGCTCACGCATTTTTCTGGCCGGCCCTTTTCGCAATTTTATTTGTCCGACCGCTGACCAGCTTCGCATCCGTGATACTGGTTTTCTCTTCACTCATATTGGTATGCAGCTATGAATCGCTACTGTTTCTTGGGCCACCGCTGGCGGCGCTGGCGCTTTGGCGGATGTTTGGCGGCGGTGAAAAAAAATGGTCGCGACTCTGGCTTGGCTTGTCCGCCAGCCTGCTGGGTCTGGCTGCCGTTATTGCGTTGGATGGAATTCGTCATCCGCAGGCGCCGGACAATCTGGGTGGATTCAAGCAAGGTCTTGAATCAATGTTCTTGTTTCCAAGCTGGACCATCGGTTGGAGTTTCGTCTGGCTTTGTTTGCTGGCGGCGGTCTGCCTTGATGTCAGCGGTTTTTCCCGGCGATTTTTCAAGTTGGAACTCGTGTTGCTTGCGACCGCGATGTTGGTCTGGGGACTCTGGCCGGTGGTCGCGCCTGAGCGATTGAACACACAACTCCAATATGACTACCGGGCGATGCAACTCCTCACGCCGTTTGCCCTTTCGCTGTTAGGTTGCGCCGTCAATCTTTGCCCGAAATGGTTCGCTGCCCGGCAGAATTATTTCGTTGCCTTCAGCGCTTCACTGCTATTGGCGCAATCATTGTGGCAGCTTTCCGCCACTTGGCAGTGGCACGGATTTGTTGGTGTATGGCGCGGCGTGCTGGCCACACATTCCGGTCCGGTGGTATTGAAAGATACCGCTTTCGGGCGTCAACCCATCGGCCATCAGGCGATGAATTTTGATTGGAACTGGGCTAATCCCGACTTGAGTCTCATGCTGTCCCCGAATGGCCAAGTGAAATCCATTATCCTACCGCCAAGCCGAGCTGGCTGGCATCCTTTTGATCCGCTCAATCCCGAAGCGCTACCCAAACTCCAGCAATACGGTTTAAACTACGATGATTACCTCAAATCCCTGAAGCAGGCAAGAAGCTCGGCTAAGTAGTTTCCGCTGCTTCAACCGCCTCGCGAATCGTCAGCTTGAATTTCTCCAAGCCCTGATCAAATGCGGCAGAAATCGGTAGCACGGAAACCTTTTTGATTTTCTTTTTGAAGTCCTTCAGATTTTTTTCCGCAACGGCTTCGTCCATTTTATTCGCCACGACGAGGCGGTCTTTTTCCAGCAGCGCGGGATCGTAAAGCTCCAGTTCCTTAAGCAGTTGCTTGTAATCGTCCCACGGCTTGCGATTGTCCGTGCCGGCCATATCGAGCAACAGCACGATGATTTTACAGCGTTCGATGTGGCGCAAAAATTCGTGGCCAAGACCAACGTTGTTGTGCGCGCCTTCGATTAGTCCGGGCACGTCGCAAACGGTGAGCCGCTTCCAATCGGCGTATTCCAAAATGCCGACTTGTGGCGTCAGCGTCGTGAACGGATACGCGGCAATTTTCGGACGCGCGCGCGAAATCGCGGTGAGCAAAGTGGACTTGCCGGCGTTCGGATAACCGACCAAGCCGATCTCCGCCATGATGCGAAGTTCCAAAAGATATTCGCCTTCCGTGCCGGGTTCGCCCGGTTGCGCGAAACGTGGCGTTTGATGGCGCGCGGTGGCAAAATTGCGGTTGCCCAATCCGCCGCGTCCACCTTTGCACAAAATAAATTGCTGGCCGTGTGTCGTGAGGTCGGCGACGAGCGTGCCTTTGTTTTCAATGCCATCCGGTGTTTCTTCAGCTTCCGGTTCCTGGCTCAAATCAATTTCCAACGCCGATTTTCCCTGCGACGTGCGGAAGAGCGGGCGCTTGCCCGTGCTCGTGCCGAGCATCATGTTTTCGCTTTGTTCTTCGTCCTCTTCCTCGTCCTCATCGCGCCGCATTTTTTTCTCAATGGGCGGAGTGGTGTCCTTGAGTTGCCACACCAGCGTGCCGCACGGAACTTTGACAATTAAATCTTTTCCCGCATGGCCGTCCATGCCTTTGCCCATGCCGCCTTCACCGCCGAGCGCAATGAGACGTGGAACGTAATACTGCTGGATGAGATTGTTCAGGTCGTGATCGGCCTGAAGAATAACGCTGCCGCCACGTCCGCCGTTGCCGCCGCTCGGACCGCCCTTGGTGATGTAAGCCTCGCGATGAAACGCGACCGCGCCTTTGCCGCCGTGGCCGGCCTGCGCGTAGATTTTTATTTCGTCAATGAACATGAAATTGGTGCGTCGTTAAAATTTTGAATCGCCAAGTTGGTTTTACTATTCACCATTCCACCCTTCAACGACAATAAAAAAGGCGAGGCGCGTGGCCTCGCCTGAAAGCGTTTGCCTGCCTTAATTCTTCGCCGCCGCTTCAGCGACAATGTTGATCCGGCGGCTGTTCTTGTCGAACAAGACTTTGCCGTCCGTGAGCGCAAACAACGTCCAGTCGCGACCGGTGCCGACGTTTTTGCCTGCGATAAATTTGCTGCCGCGCTGGCGCACAATGATGCTGCCCGCGGTGACGGTTTGGCCGCCAAATTCTTTTACGCCGAGGCGTTTGCTGCGGCTGTCGCGTCCGTTTTTTACGCTACCTTGACCTTTTTTATGTGCCATAAAATTTTAGGGGATTAAAAATTAAGCGTTGATGGCGGTAATTTTGACGACCGTCAATTCCTGACGATGGCCGATGGTCTTGTGATAACCTTTGCGGCGCTTCATCTTGAACGTCAGCTTGTGTTCGCCGCGCTTGTGTTCGACGACATCCGCTACGACGGTGGCACCGGTGACGGTGGGCGCGCCGACGGAGAGCTTGCCGTCGTTGTTGACGAGCAGCACGCGGTCAAACGTGACCGGCTTGCCCGCCTCGACTTCAAGGCGTTCGATTTCGAGTTTATCGCCGGCAGTGACGCGATACTGTTTGCTACCTGTTTCTAAAACGGCATACATAAATTTTCCCGCAAAGGGTCGGGAATTAAACCAGATTTCCCAAAGCTGTCAACTTCTGATTTTCGACAAACCAGCTTGTTCCTTCCGCCGCAACTGTCGTTCCTGCCGTTTGATTTCTCCAGCCAACAATTCTTCCGCACACCAGCCACGTGTTTGTGCGAATGCTGTTAATTCAAAAAGTTCTTTTGCCAGCGCTGCTTTGGTCAACGGGCGCTTTATTTTTTTTGCGGCCGCAAGGTGTCCGTCTGCAAAGACCTTTTTGGCTTTCTTCAAAAGTTTTTCCGCGCGGAGCAAAGCCGGCAGATGCTTTGGAATGCCATCGAAGGCGGATTTACGTTCCAGATGCGTGCCGTCCTTCTCGGCCTTCTTGATTTTTTCCCAGTTCGCCCAGACCTCGTCCACATTTTTGACTTTGGTTTTGCCAAAAACGTGCGGATGACGGCGGATCAATTTGTCCACGAGATGCCGCGTGACCTTTTCAAAATCAAACGCCCCGCGTTCGCGTGCGAGCTGGCAGTGAAAAACCACCTGCAACAGCAAATCGCCCAGCTCCTCCGCCATCTCGATGTCATCGCGCGCCTCGATGGCGTCGATCAATTCATAAACTTCCTCAATCGCATGTCGCCGCAACGTCAGGTGCGACTGCTCGCGGTCCCACGGGCAGCCCGTGGGTGAACGCAGCTTCGCCATGACCTTGAGCAAATCTTCGATGGCGGATTTCTTTTTCATTAAATTTTTTAGCCACAGATTTTCACAGATGAAACACAGATTCAGAGAAATAAATTTAACTCAAAGTTTTGCTGCCATCCCAAATCTTAACAATATGTTTTGGGTGAAAACGAATTTCGTCATCAGCGTTTAGAAGAGTTGTAAATTGTGGCGAATTATCAAGTTTCCCAATCAGACAACCATTTCCATAATTCTCAACTCTGACCCACATATGTTCTGCTGAAAAAGTCTGGCCGTTTTTTTCAACATGGTCGCGGTATCTCAAAATTAACTTCACAAGATCGCCCGGCTTCGTCGCACAACGGGCCTCATCATTTGGAATCGGAGAACGTAGAAAAGGATGATTTAGAGCGTTTGCTTGCTCAACAACTTCCAATTCATAGCCGTCTGCATCAAGTTTAGGATATGGATATGAAGCAGACATTTCTTATCTGTGTTTCATCTGTGAAAATCTGTGGCTCAGAGAATCACCAAGTCATCCCGATGCACCAGTTCCACGCGCGCCAGTTTTTTGGCGCGGATTTCCTCGGCGCTGAATTTCGCAATGCCGCGCGCGAATTCCGTTCCGTCCAAATCGCAAATCCGCACCACATCGCCGCTGACAAATTCGCCTTCGCAACGCGCAACGCCCGGCGGCAATAAACTTTTTCCGGCCTCACGCAAAGCTTTCTTCGCGCCCTCGTCCACGAACAAAGTTCCTTTGGGATGATGAAAAAACGCAATCCACCGCTTGCGGCCTTGCAACTTGTTCGGCTTGGCGATGAACAAAGTTCCTTCATCCGCGCCGGACAAAATCTTACCGAGGATTTTTTTATCGCGTCCAGACGCGATGACGAGCGGAATACCCGAACGCACGGCGATTTTTGCCGCGTCGATTTTCGACTTCATGCCGCCGACCGCCGTTTCGCTCGTCGTGCCGCCGGCCATGTCCTGAACTGCCGCGTCAATTTTCTCGATGACCGAAAGCGTCTTTGCGTTTTTCTTCCCAAAATTTTCAATGACGCCATCCACCGTCGTCAGAATCACCAGCAAATCCGCCGGCAGCAGCGACGCGACCAGCGCGGACAATTTGTCGTTGTCGCCGAATTTGATTTCCGTGAACGACACGGCGTCGTTTTCGTTGATGATGGGAACCACGCCGCGACCGAGCAGCGTGACGAGTGTGTTGCGCGCGTTGAGATGGCGCTCGTGGTGTTCCAAATCTTCGTGCGTCAGCAACACCTGTGCGACGACGAGACCGTGCGCGGCGAAAAGTTTTTCGTAAACCGCCATGAGTCGCGTCTGGCCGACGGCGGCGCAGGCCTGTTTTTCCGCGAGATCTGTCGGGCGCGTTTTGTAGCCGAGCGCGCCCATGCCCGCACCAACCGCGCCGCTGGTGACGACGACAACTTCTTTACCGGCTTTGCGCAGCGCCGCGACCTGTGCGACGATTTGCTCGAGTTGCGCGGGATCGATCAGCTTCCGGCTGTCGGTGAGGACGCCGGTGCCGAGTTTCACCACGAGGCGCGAAGCGGATTTGAGTGAGTCACGATGCACAGCGCCAAGGTAGAAAATTTTTACCGCGCGGAAAATGCAAAAGTGGCTGCAATAAATTAAAGCTCATGGCGCGTTGGTTTTAGCCGCCGCGCGAATGGTGTCCGCCAGTTGGGCCGGCGTCCAGTCATTGCCGTCAAATTGTTTGAAAATGTTCCCGCCGCTATCCAGCACCACTGTGCGCAAGTTATGCGAGATGGAACCGTTCTCGCGCCAGAAATTCAAATCCACTTTTGGCGCGAGGCTGGCCAGCGTATTCGTATCGGCGACGGCGAACAGCCAACGGTCAGTATTTTCGCCGCGATAAAATTTTCCGTAGCCGGTCAAGATTTCCGGCGTGTCGAAGCTGGAATCAAACGAGATGGAAAGTAACTGCCAGTTGGCTGGCGCGTTCGTGTCGGCGGTGAGAATTTTGCGGGCTTCGAGAAAATTTTTATTCATGCGCGGACAAAATTCCGGCAGCGGACAACTGGTGAAGAAGAACGTGAATGCGACGGCGCGTCCGCGAAAATCCGAGAAGCGAACCGGCTGGCCGTTTTCGCTCGTAAAGCTGTAATCCGGCAATGCGTCGCCCACATTCAGTTCTGATTCCACCACGCGCCAGGTCGGAGCGGGTGTGGGCGCTGCGGATTGGCCGGTGCGTTGGACCTTTTCAATCCAGTCGTCATCCGCCGTCACGACGAGCGTGAAAGTAATTTCATCGCCGGCGGAAATATGATTCAACTCGTTGGTGTTTTTGACGGAAAAGTCCATCATCATCGCCGCCATGTAGCCGGGAATTTTTTCGTGCTTGATGGTGGCGTGATGAAAGTCCGGCGCAATCGCCTGCACCACGCCGCGCACGGTGTAAGTTTGATTCGTCGCGGCGGAAATTGGTGGTGCCGACGTTTCGCGTTTGCAGCCAAGCGCCAGCAACAGTCCGCAAAGAAAAATTATCTTTTTCATAAAGTTCAATTTTCACTGCGCAATTGAGCGATTTCAGTAACCACGGCAGCGGACGTTTCCGGGCGCAAGCCATCAAAATAAATCCGCGTTCGTCCGTGGTTGTCCACGACGGCAATCCGCTCGGTGCCGGTGAAATTGCCAGGCATCGAGTTGAAGGGATCGCTCTTATCCTGTGCGAGAAAACTTTTGGCGATGAGCTCGTGCAATACCTTTTTTTCGCCGGTGAGAAATTGCCAGCGGTTCGTATCAGCGCCGAAGCGCTCGCCCCATTTTCTCAGCACCGCCGCCGTATCGGTGCGCGGGTCCACGGTGAGCGAAACGAGCCGCACTTCGGCGTCGTTCGCGGTCAGTCGCTGGATTTCGGCCATGCGTGTGGTGACTTCGGGACAGGTCAACGAGCAGCTCGTGAACAGAAAACTGACGACGAGGATTTTTCCTTCGAGTTCCGCGCGCGTGACTGTCAGGCCGTTTTCATCGGTCAAAGAAAATTCACCGAGTGTCCGTTCCTTGTCGGGCAAAATAGTCTGGATCCGGTCGTGGCGTGCAAATGCGCCGGCGGCAAGCCAGCTGCCGATGCCGGCAACGAGCGCCAGCGCAAGGACGATGACGAGAAAAATTTTCTCCTCCTTGCGCTGGCTGGTTGCGGAATTTGGTTCCGGCGGCATCGTCAAAACATATAGCTCAGGCCTAACTTGAACAATGCCGGAGCGACGAGCTGATTGCCCTTCATGTTTTGATAAACCGGCAGTTCCACGTCCGCATAGAATTTCATCGGGTGCAGGTGAAATTCAATTCCCGGCGAAAGCAGGATGCGTTGATAGCCGGAATCGTCCGGCGCTGCTGCGGCACCGTTGTCCTGTCCACGCCAGGAGCCGATGACCTGTGCGAGCGGGGAAATTTTCAAGCGATCGATTGACCAGCCGTCGTAATAAATTCCTGTCGCCGCATCGCCCTCAATGCCGGGGCGATAATCACCTTGGATCAAAGTCGGCACGTCAAGTTGCGCCTGGGCAAACCAGTTCCAGTGCGAAGTGCCAAAACGGTCGCGGTGAAAACCGCCAAGCAAAATGTCCGTGCTGCCGCTGCCGATTTGCGTGTCGCGATCCACTTCATTGGAATCGTGCGTGTAACTTCCCGTCGGCAGCTTGACGCCAAAAATCAGGCCGCTGGACAAATCTTCCGAGAACCCGGTGTAGATGCCTTCAAGCCGGATATCGCCCAGCCCCGTCCAAGTGACCGGGCCGGGATTCCCCGCCGAATCAAACGTGCGATTGACCACGGGAATTTCAATCTGCGCGCCCCAACTGCGGTTGAACATATATTGCAGACCGGGCGTGATGAAGGAGGTCTCGATTTTTTTGTCTTCGTTGTTCGCGGCGGAGGCGGCGGAAGTGCCGCTCCAATTGTTTTTTTGGTTTTGGTAGTCGTAATTTACGAAAGCTGTGCCGCCTTCGTCCAAAGGAAACATCGAACTCGTTCCCACATCAAACACACCGCAACCGCACGCGCAGCCGAAGGCCACGCCCGGCAACAAAACTCCCGCCAACAAACCACCACCAATTTTTATCATCTGCGAATTCAAATTTTTATTTTTCATTTTCAAACAAAGATTGCGAGAACGCGTCTGAGCGATCTCAAAGTTTAAGTAATAATTTTTGTCCGCACCAAAACGGGCGGATAACAAAACTGACACTGAATCAAACGAAGAGTCCGCGTGGCGGTTCTAACGGTGGCTTGGAGAAGAAATTTTCGGCGGAAGCGTTAACTTGCGGCTGTAATTCAAACTGCGTGGGCGGAAATAGAATTATTTTTTCCGCGACCAACGGAAATTCCATTTTCAAAGTGGATGAAATCGCCTCGGATTTTTTCTCCGACTTTTTGGCGGCGGCAATGGCTTTGCAAAGTGGACAAAGGTGTTTGCCATCGAAAGTTTGCGCGACCGCTTCGGTCACCGATTGCTGGCTGGAGAGATTGGCCGCGAACATCGTCGTCCACGCGACCGTTTGCAGCGCGGCCCAGTGCGCGCCGGTCGTCAGCACCAGCGCGGCCACCACGAAAAATTTACCGAAGCGCGCGAACACAGCGGCAAATTAAACCGGCGCCAAAATTCTGCAAGCCGATTCAATTTTCCTGAATCCACACCAGCGTGCCGCTCGGCAACAAATCGAAAAGCGGAATCAAATCAGCGTCGGCGAGATGGATGCAGCCGTGAGATGCCGGTTGGCCGATGGTTTTTTGATCCGCCGTGCCGTGGATGTAAATGTAGCGGTGGTGCGAATCCACATTGCCGCCGCAATTAAAATCCGGCTCCATGCCCGCGAGCCACAGGATGCGCGTGGTGATTTTGGCATCCGTAAATTCCGGTTGCGATGTGTGGCCGATGACAACCCGCGCTTTGAAAACGGTTCCTGCCGGTTCGCCGGCACCGATTTTTTCTGCGATGCGATGCAGTCCGAGCGGCGTGCGGTTGGAACCTTCAATCTGCCCGATGCCGAAACGCGACGTGGAGCAGGAATAAGTTTTCACCCACTGGCCGTCTTCAAACAGCGTTAACGTCTGGCTGGAAACGTGCGCGACCAAAATAAATATTGTCGGCGTCACTTTCAGCTTGGCGCACGTGGCGAGGCAGGTTTCGGAAATTTTAGTTTGAGAATTCATAAAACGCAGATGCGCGCAGCCGGAAGTCAACATCACCGTCGCGCTCATCAGCAACATGAGAACGCGCCGGTTCATGGCGTCACGCCTTCGCCAGTTTTTTCACGAGCACCTTCGAGTTGCGTCCGCTCTGATCGTATTTTTCGCGGCGCGCGGGCGGCAAATCGTCCGGCGTGCCTTCGGCAAAGCCACCTTTGGATTGAAAATAAGTGAACGCCTGCGTCGAAAGCGTGAGCAATTCGTCCAGGTTCATTTCCTTCGCCTTGTTCTCGATGAACTGAATCAGCTTCCGTCCGATGCCGCGATTTTCGTGCAACGGATTGACGTAAAGACACGCGAGCTCACCCTTTTTCTGTTCGGGATAAACGTGCAGCGCCACGCAGGCCACCGGATTTTTATCAATTTCAAAAATGAAATAGTCGGCCAGATTTTTTTCAATCATCGGCCGCGTGCGCTTCATCAGCTCGGCGGATTCCACCGCCGCCTTCGTCAACAGCTGGATCGCCCGCACGTCTTTTTTGAGCGCGCGGCGAATTTGCTGATACTCGTTGGCGTAAATCAGCGTGCCGATGCCTTCGTTGGAAAACACTTCCGCGAGCAAACCTTCGTCCACCTTGCCGTTGATGACGTGGACGCGCGGAATGCCCGCCTTGCAAGCGGTGACTGCGTGCAGCGCCTTGGACAAAAGCTCCGGCGCGATGTCATTTTTCTGCATCGCGATAACGGATTCCAAATCCGCCACGAGCATTTGCCGAATGAGCCGGCCTTGGACGAGAATGCCGTCCGCCGCCGTGATAAAAATTAATTTCGTCGCTTTCAGCGCTTCCGCCACCGCGACCGCCACGCCGTCGGAATTGACGCGATATGTTTTGCCGTCGCCATCGAAACCAAGTGGCGGAATGACGGGAATCATGCCTTGCGTGAGAAGCGTCTGGAGCATCTCCACGTCCACTTTTTCCACCTTGCCGGTGAACTGATGATCCACGCCGCCGATGATGCCGAGCGGATGTGCAATGATGACGTTTGGGCAAACCGCCCGCAGATCATTCGCCGAAAGGCCTTCGAGAATTTCGTGCGTCAACCGGTTCGCCGCGTTCAGCGCCAGTTGCAACGTCGCCGCGTCCGTGATTCCCGCGCCATCAAAATTTGATGCGGGAATTTTCTGTTCCTCCGAAAGTAATTTAATTTGCGCCGATGCACCGTGGACGAGCACCACGCGGATGTTCAACGACCGCAGCACCGCCACGTCCAGCAGGAGCGTGGCGAAGTTTTCGTCGGTGACGATCGCGCCGTCAATCGCGAGGACGAACGTCTTTTCGCGGAATTGCGGAATGTATTGCAGGATGCCCCGCAGGTCGGTCGGTTTCATTTCAACGGGAAATAACTAACGTGTTTCGCGCGTGATTCAAATAAATTTATTTCCAATCAAACGGAATTTACGGCGATAATTTTTCGCGGTGAGGCAAATGGACGCGGTTCCAGCGAACCAAAGCAGCATCGCTGGTGTCGGTAAAAAGAAATTGCAGCGTCGGTGATTCAACATGGCCGTCGCAAAACACCACGTTGGCTTTGCCTTGATGGCGAGCGTTTGCTCTTGCCGCATCGTTTACATAGTTTGTGATTGGAACTCTCGTTCCGATTCGCCGAAAACTTGAAGAACCATCTTGAATGAAAAAATTGTTTGCAACAAATCCATCGCCGATTGCCATCATTTCACTTGGACTGACAATTCCAGATTCGCTGATTGGTGACCCAACAAATACTTTTCCGTTCGCCCCGATATTCCCACGCCCATATTGCCCGCCCAAACCGAATGAATCGGCGTCCAAATTTGTAGTAATGCCGAAAGAATTGTAGCCGTAAGAAAAGAACGGGACGTTTTCAGGTAGGCCTGAAGGCCGTTTGGCATTAGGACAACTCCACACGCCTGTTCCATAATAATTGGGCTTGGGCTTGGCAGCAAAACCAGGTTGACGCATGAGTGCGTCCATCCAATTGTAGCCGTTTTCAGAATTCACACCTTTCGCGAACCCCACGTTAATCCAAAGTGGATAAACATGATTATCTCCAACGAATTGTTCCAAACCTAATCCGAGTTGACGCACGTTGTTGACGCACTGAATTTGTTCCGCTCTTTGTTTGGGTCTAGAAATTGCCGGAAGCAAAAGCGCGGCGAGAATTGCGATGATGGCAATGACCACCAGAAGTTCAACCAGCGTGAGCCCAGAATCTTTTTTATCTGTGGTCAATCCGTGCTTCATCTGTGGCTAAATCAATTTATCCCAAGAGCAGTTTTCAACGCAGCTAGCGAACGCTCGTTTTCCTTTTGCGTGCCGATGGAGATGCGAATCCACTCCGGCAATTGATAGCCGCCCATCGGTCGCGTGATGACGCCGAGCTTTTGCATCACGTCAAAAACTTTCTGACCTTCGCCCACGCGCACGAGGATAAAGTTGGCGTAGGACGGCACGTATTCCAGATTTAGTTTTCGGAATGCCGGCATGAAGAACTCCAGTCCGGTGAAATTATTCTGCCGCGTTTTGCGGACGTGCTCGTCGTCGTCCAGCGCGGCGAGCGCGGCCGCTTGCGAAAGTAGATTTACATTGAACGGCTGCCGGATTTTTTCCAGTGCGGCAATCAGTTCCGGCGCGGCGATGCCGTAGCCGAGGCGCAAACCGGCGAGGCCGAAAATCTTCGAGAACGTCCGCATCAGAATCAGGTTCTTCCGCGTGCCGAGGCGGATGAGCGGAATCAAATCCACCGCGTCGTCGAGAAATTCGATGTAAGCCTCGTCCAGCACGAGCAGCACGTCGTCGGGCACGTCATTCACCAGCTTGATAACTTCTTCGCGCGGCGCGAGCGTGCCGGTGGGATTGTTCGGATTCGCGACGAACACGATGCGCGTCTTGGTCGTGATAGCGCGCAGCATCGCGGGTAAATCGTGACCGTAATCTTTGGCGGTAACGGTGATGACGCTCGCGCCGAGCATTTTCGCGACGATGGGATAAATCGCAAAACAGTATTGCGACACGACGATGTTGGCATCCGGCGTGAGCAGCGCGCGCGAAACGAACTCAATGATTTCGTTGGAACCATTGCCTAAAATCAGGTTCGTGGTTTCCACGCCGAGTTTGGCCGCCAATTTTTGTTTCAGGTAAAACGCATTGCCGTCGGGATAGAGATTCACGCCGGCGATGGCTTTTTGCAGCGCGGCGAGCGCGAGCGGCGATGGCCCGAACGGATTTTCATTCGACGCGACCTTGATGATGGAGTCAGCGGGAATATTTAATTCGCGCGCAACTTCTTCAATCGGTCGTCCCGGTTGATAGGTTGGCAACGTTTTTAGAAATGGGGAAAGCGGAAGGCTCATTTTATTTTGCGGTAACTAAAATTTAAAAACAGAAAACGCTATTCTCCCGGCAGATGCGCATCGGCGCCCGGATAAAGTTTTTGATAGTCCGTTGCCTGCACGCCGATGATGGCGGCGACGCCGAGGATGTCGTGCGCGCTGGAACCGCGCGAAACGTCGGAGGCCGGACGATTCAAGCCTAGTAAAATCTGGCCGTAGCAATTGGCGCGGCTGACGACGCTGACAAGTTTACTGGCGATGTTGCCGGAATTGAGATCGGGAAAAATCAGCACATTCGCGCGGCCAGCCACATGGCTGTCGTGCAGTTTGCGCGAGGCAATTTCTGGCACGAGCGCGGCGTCCACTTGCAGTTCACCGTCAAAATCAGCGTCGAGAAATAATTGCCCCGCCTTGTGTCGCGCCATCGCGGTGGCCGCCTGCATTTTGCCGATGGATGGATGCGCGCCGCTGCTGCCCTTGGTGGAAAATGAAAGCATCGCCACGCGCGGACGCACGCCGAGCATGTGGCGCGCAAGGCGCGCGGTGGAAACCGCGATGTCCGCGAGCTGCTCCACGTTCGGTTCGGGAATCACGCCGCAGTCGGCCATGAACAGCGTGCCGTTTTCGCCGATGCGCGTGTCTTCGACTTCCATGACCGTGCAGCTCGAAACGGCACCGATATCAGGCGCGGCTTTGACGATTTGAAAGAGCGGCCGCAACACGCTGCCCGTGATGTGCGACGCGCCGGAGACGAGGCCATCCGCTTGGTGCATCGCGAGCATCATTGCGCCGTAGAAATTCGGTTGCATCATTGCCTCGCGCGCTTCCGTGGGGCGCAAACCTTTTTCGCGGCGGATGCGGTAAAGCCGGCTGGAAAAATTTTCCAAGTCTTCGCTAGTGGCAGGATTGATGACGCGGATGCCGTCCAAAGAAATTTTCAACGCCTCCGCTGCTTCACGAACTTTCGCCTGATCGCCGAGCAAAATCGGCACGCCGAGGCGCAGCGCATGAAATTGCCGCGCGGCCTGCAAAATGCGCGGTTCCGCGCCCTCGGGAAAAACAATCCGCTTGGGATGCCGCTGCATTTTTTCGATGACATTGCCGATGAAACGCATGGGCGTAAGGTAGCCGTCACCGCTGAAACTGCAAAAGGAATTTAAGTTTTGCCACCGAGGCACAGAGTTCACAGAGGCGGAAGAAATAAATTTTGTTTTACTCTGTGTCCTCTGTGTCTCTGTGGCAAAACTGCGTCCGCGCATTGACTTGGATTTCTTTCGCAGTTAGCCTTGGGCACACATGCAGGAAATCATCGAGAAGCTCCTTGTTTTGCAGGATCGCGACCGGAAAATCTCCCGGGTCACTCAGGAACTTGCCCACATCGGCCCCGAACGCGATGGCTTGAAACAAAAAGCCGCCGCCACGCAAGGCTCGTTGGAAGCGGCCAAATTGCGCGTCAAACAGATCGAATCCGAGCGCAAGCAGCGCGATCTGGAAATTGAAGGCAAAAAATCTCAGATCGAAAAATACGCCAACCAGCAGTTGCAGACGCGCAAGAATGAAGAATACAAGGCGCTCGCACACGAAATTGAGATGGCCAAGGAAGTCATCTTCAAAATCGAAGACGCGGAAATCGTTTTGATGGAGCAGGCCGAAGTCGCGCAGAAAAATGTGGTGACTGCCACCGCCGAAGCCGCCGCCGCGAAGAAACTCGTGGACGACCAGATTGGTCTGTTGAACCAGCGCGAAGAAAATTTGAAGAAGGAATTTGCCGAGCTGACCAGCAGCCGCGCGCAATTGGCGTCCGCCGTGGATGATTCCACTCGCAACCGTTACGAACGATTGTTTAAGAGCAAGGGCGAGAATGTGGTCGTGAGCGTGGAGCACAGCGCGTGTGGCGGTTGCCACATGAAATTGCCGACGCAAGTCGTGACCAATTGCCGCGCGCAGGCGGAACTCGTGACCTGCCCGAACTGCGGCCGGATTTTGTATTTCACCCGCGACATGAGTCTGACGGCGGCGGATTGATTTAGTGATTTGATTCAAGGCGCGAGGGCTAAAAACCTTCGTGCCTTTTTCGTTTTTTGGTGTAAGATTAAAACTGGTTTTGGAAGGGCGGAGAATCGCTGCCGGTTCGCCGGTAGAGGAAAGTCCGAACTCCACAGGGCGCGATGCTGCGTAACCCAAGTCTGTTTGATTGGGATACACGCAGGCGGTCAGTTGAAAGACTGGCCGACGGAAAGTGCCACAGAAAATTAGACCGCCGGACCGGCATGATAGTCCAATGGGCAACCAGAAAACTGTCATGTCGGAATCGGTAAGGGTGAAAAGGTGCGGTAAAAGCGCACCGCGTGAAGCGTGAGCAACACGGCACGGAAAACCCCATCGGGTGCAAGGCCAAATTGGAAACCGAGGAGCTGCCCGCTCCGCGTCCGCGAAAGCGGACAGGTTTCGGGTATCGGTCGCTGAGACAAATGATTCTCTCCGCTCGCAAGAGTGCAGACAGAATTCGGCTTACAGCCCTTCCAAAACCAATCTTACTTCTTCATTTTCTGCGCACCTTTTGCGGTGTCTGCCGGCAGATTTTTTTGCGGCGGCCAAATGGCTGGCTCGCTCAAATTTCCCAAGCGGTCCACGGCGCGGAGAGAAATAGCGGTGGGAACTCCGCTGTTAAAATAATAATCAGCCGCACCACTGGGGAAAATTTGCGTCGTCCAAACTCCATTTGTGCACGATTGCAGCAGCCAGTTGCGTGGTAAATCAGAATCGGCATTTTCCCAGCGGATGTGCGCGGAATTTTTGCCGGTGACCATGGTCAATTTTGGTTTTAACGGTGGAGTTGCAGTAATCCACGGCGTCGCGGGCACGAGTGCGGGTTGCGCGTATTGCGCGCGCACGTCGGCGGCGAGTGCGGAATTATCCGCAACGCTGCGGAGATGATAATGGACTTCGCCGCCGACACTCGTCTGCGTGCGGACGGATTGGATTTGCCGTGTGATTTCATCCGTCGCCAAAGTTTTACCGGCGGCGGCATCGTTCAACGCGGCGAAGACGTGGTGGCCTTTGGGATTTTGCTGCCGCCACCATTGGAACAGCGTGGGGAAACTGTGTTCGCGCGGCGCGATGGGCCAGTAAAGCTGCGGCGCGAGATAATCCACCCAGCCATTGCGCAGCCACAGCGGCGCGTCGGCGTAAAGCTTGCCGTAAGCGTCGAGCGCCTTGGCGTCAATGCCCGCCGGCACGCCCGGACGCCAGATGCCGAACGGGCTGATGCCAAACTGCACCCACGGTTTCGCGGCGTGGACGGACAACGAAACTTTTTGGACAAACTGATTTATGTTCGCGCGCCGCCAGTCGTCGCGGCTCAAACCGGATTGCACGCCGAATTTTTTCCAGCTCGCATCGTCGGGAAACGGCAATTCACGTTTCGCCCAGTCTTTTTGCGGATACGGATAAAAATAATCATCAATTACCACGCCGTCCACGTCGTAGCGTTTCACCACGTCAAGCATGGCGGCGATGGCGCGGGCTTGGGTTTCCGGTTCGCCGGGATCGGCAATCGTCTGATTGCCGTAATGGCGAATGAGTTCGGGATGCGTGCGCGTAACGTGGTTCAGCGCGGGCGGCGACTTGGCTTCGGGATGCGCGGCGCGAAAGGGATTGAACCACGCGTGCAATTGCAGCCCGCGCTTATGCGCCTCAGCCACGGCGAGCGCGAGCGGATCGTAAAACGGCGAAGGCATTTTCCCCTGCGTGCCGGTGAGATATTCCGACCACGGTTCGAGTGGCGAGGCATACATCGCATCGCACACCGAGCGCACTTGGAAGAAAACAGCGTTGAGGTGCAGCCGCTGGGCGCAATCGAGCAGCGAAATCAGTTCCGCCTTCTGTTGCGCGACGGGCAGACCGGGTTTGGACGGCCAGTCAATGTTCGCGACGGTCGCAATCCACGCGGCGCGAAATTCGCGCGCGGGCGGCGGCGCGGAAATGGTTTCATCCGCCGCCAACAGGCTGGCGGGCAGCAGTAAAACTGCGGCGAGAATGGAATGGATTGGGCTCATGCCGACGGGGAATGAGACGCGGGCGAAGGCATTTTGGCAACGGTTTTCTGCGTTTTTGTGGGCAATTTGACAAAGCCGGCTGGCTGTGATTTACTCATGCCGTTGCAGCCTAAGGCTGGCTTCCTTCCTGAAGCCAGACACGGGAGACCCAAATTCCCAGCGATGGGACGGGGCGAACGAAGTCAGGCAACTGATTTCAAGGCCACTTTCAAGGCCAAGCCCGACAGCTAATCTCGTAGGCAATTGGAAGGGCGATCCTCTGGATTTCGCGTGTGCGAAATCATCACGGTCACCCCGATTAACAAATGCGTTGTCGCGTCGCGTCCACGAACCATGGCTGCGAACGGCAACCAGAATTGAATTGGTTATGGCCTCGAATACATTTGCGGGCAGTTACAAACATACGCAGCGCGGCACGGTGATTCTCGCGGTCATGCTCGGCATGGCATTCATTTGCGCTGCCTTGGCAATCTTGATGTTCAAGGTTTTTTGGCTGACGTCCTTTTTTTGGTAATGATCGCTTGGCTGTTTCATTCTCTGACCATTGAAATCGGCGCACGCGAACTGAGTTGGCGTTTTGGGCCGGGACTGATTCGCAAAGTTGTCCAGCTGGATGAAATTATTTCCGCGACGCCGCAGTCAACCGGACCGAGCTGGGGCATTCATTGGAGTCCGCGGCTCGGCTGGCTTTATAACGTGTCCGGCTATGACGCCGTGCTCATCACTTTGCGCAGCGGAAAAAAATTTGCACTCGGCACCGACGAACCGCAGGTGTTGACGGAGGCCATCCGCCGGCATATTGGTTGAACGCTTTTCCCGCGTGTCAACTTGCAGCAAAAATGATTTAATCCCACTGAATTTATGAAATTAATCGGGTTCTTAAAGAACGCGGTCATCGGCCGGGCGCACAATCTTTCAGACAAAAAGATTTTCCATAACATGTCGCTCATCGCGCTGCTGGCGTGGGTTGGCCTTGGCGCGGACGGTTTGTCGTCGTCCTGTTACGGTCCGGAAGAAGCCTTCAAGGCATTGGGCGCACACACGCATTTGAGCCTGTTCGTGGCGTTGGCGTCCATCATCACCATCATCGTGATTTGTGCCAGCTATTCGCAGATCATCGAATTATTTCCGACCGGCGGCGGTGGTTATCTCGTCGCCAGCAAACTACTCTCGCCGTCGGCGGGCGTGGTGTCCGGCGCGGCGCTCATCGGCGATTACGTGTTGACCATCGCGTTGAGCGTGGCCAGCGGCGCGGATGCGATTTTCAGCATGCTGCCGGAGCATTATTTGAAATACAAAGTCACCTTTTCGGCCGGCGCAGTGGTTTTTCTCACGGTGCTGAACCTGCGCGGCGTCAAGGAATCGGTCGTCCTTTGGGTGCCGGTGTTTTTTGTGTTCGTCGGCACTTACACCTTCGGAATCATCTGGGCAGTGGCGGCGCACTTCGGTGATTTGCCGGAGATTGCGCACGGCGTGACGATGGATGTTCACGCGAATGCCGCCGAAGTCGGTTGGTTTGGAATGCTCGCGGTGATGCTGCGCGCCTACGGTCTCGGCGCCGGCACTTACACGGGCATCGAAGCAGTGAGCAATGCCGTCAACACCCTGCGCGAACCGCGTGTGCAGACCGGCAAACGCACGATGGTTTACATGGCGGTGTCGCTGTCGTTCGTCGTCGGCGGCTTGCTGCTGGCGTATCTGCTGTATCAAGTCGCGCCGGTGGAAGGCAAAACGCTCAACGCCGTGCTGTTTGAAAAACTCACCGCAGCCTGGCCTGAAAATCTTTCCAAAACCTTCGTCATCGCGGCGATGGGTTCCTCGGCGGCGCTGCTGGTCATCGCGGCGCAAACCGGCTTCGTCGGCGGCCCGCGCGTGCTGGCCAACATGGCGGTGGACCGCTGGATGCCAACGCGTTTCGCCACGCTGTCCGACCGCCTCGTCACGCAGAATGGCGTGGTGATCATGGGCATCGCCGCTTTGCTGATTGTCGTATTCACCTCGGCGGCGGTCAATGTCATGGTCGTGCTTTACAGCATCAACGTGTTCATCACGTTCAGCCTCTCGCAGCTCGGCATGGTGAAACATTGGTGGCAGGTGCGCGCCACCGACACGACCTGGCGGAAAAAAATCTACATCAACGGCATCGGCCTGCTGCTCACGGGCGGCATTCTGATTTTGCTCTGCGTCGTCAAATTCGGCGCAGGCGGCTGGGTGACGTTACTCGTCACTGGTGCAATCGTCGGCTTGTCGTTCTGGGTGAAAAATCATTATCGCCAGACGCAGAAAAAATTGTTCCGTCTGAACGAACTCGTTGCCGCTGCGCTCGCGGACGAAGCCATTGTGCAGGAAAAAACGCCGCCGCCGTGCGACACCAACGCGCGCACCGCCGTGTTTCTCGTGAATGGCTTCAACGGCCTAGGCTTGCACACGCTGCTCGCCGTCGTGCGGATGTTTCCAAAGGTTTACACGAACTTCGTCTTCGTGCAGGTCGGCGTGCTGGACGCTGGCAATTTCAAGGGCGCGGACGAAGTCGAAAACTTGCGTTCGCATTCGCAGGAACAGGTGCAGAAATTTGTCAGCTACATGGGTAAGCGCGGTTTCTACGCCGAGGCGCATGTCGCGCTGGGCACGGACATCGTGGAGGAAGCGGCGAAATTGTGCGTGGTCATCGCCGATAAATTTCCGCAGGCGCAGTTCTTTGCCGGCCAGCTTGTTTTCAAAGACGAAAGCTTTGCCACCCGCTGGCTGCACAATCATACCGTGTTTGAATTGCAACGCCGGCTTTACCAGCACGGTCGCGCGATGCTCATCCTGCCGATTCAAGTTTGAAAATAAAAACCGCCCGCGACCAAAGTCGCGGGCGGTTTTTTGAAACTAGAATTTTTACGCTGCCGCTTCCGCGCCTTCGAGGAAACCTTGCAGATGACGCACGCGCGTCGGATGACGCAGCTTGCGCAACGCCTTCGCTTCAATCTGACGGATACGTTCACGCGTGACGTTATACATCTTGCCGATTTCTTCGAGCGTGCGCTCGTAACCGTCCGCGAGACCGAAACGCATTTCCAGAATCTTCCGTTCGCGTTCCGTCAACGTCGTCAGCACGTCGCTCAATTTTTCGCGCAATAAGCTGTAGCTCGTCACGTCCGAAGGATTTTCCGCCGACTTGTCTTCGATGAAATCGCCAACACTCACATCGCCATCGTCGCCAACCGGCGCGTGCAACGAAACGGGCTGTTGCGCCATTTTCAGCAACGCGTGGATGCGCGAAACGGGCATGTGCATTTCGTCCGCCAATTCTTCCGGGGTGGGTTCGCGCCCAAGTTCCTGCGTGAGCTGTTTCTGTGCGCGCCAGAGCTTGTTCATGATTTCAATCATGTGCACCGGAATACGAATCGTGCGCGCTTGATCCGCGATAGAACGCGTGATCGCCTGACGAATCCACCAGATTGCGTAAGTGGAAAATTTGTAGCCGCGGCGATACTCGAATTTTTCAACGCCTTTCATCAAACCGATGTTGCCTTCCTGGATCAAATCCAAGAATGACTGCCCGCGATTCGTGTATTTTTTCGCGACGGAAACGACGAGGCGCAAATTCGCTTCGGCCATGTGCGTCTTCGCCTTGAGGCCGCGATCCGCCGATGCCTTCAAAGCCTTGAACGTCTTGTAAAATTCTTCGCGCGGTAAACGCACGAATTGCTCCAGCGTCGCGATTTTCTGCTGCTCACTTTCAACCGCAGCGCGTTTTTCCGCCGTGTTGCGATGGGCTTCCAACTCGGCCAAATGCCGGACGCTCGCTTGAAATTTTTCGTAGATGTTGCCGGCGACGACAATCATTTCCTCGACAACTTTTTGTTTGTAATAAAATTTCGCAAAGGTTTCCTGCAATTTGGTGCTCAATTTCTTGAGTTCCTTCTCCATCTTTTCCTTGCGACCTTTTTGCTGCGCTTTCTGCCACGCAAAATACTTTGCGTCCACGTTCGCATCCATCTGGTGCACTTTCTTGATGAGCTTGCGCAAATCTTTCAAGTGTCCTTCGCGATTGGCGATTTTTTTGTCAACGATGACGCGGTCGAAACGTTCCTTCGGCGGGTCGGACAAAATCTTTTCAGCGATAGCGATGTGTTCCTTCGCTGTGAAACCGAGGTTGTAGACGATGTTTTTCATCTCCACTTCCGCGTCCTCAATCTTTTTGCAAATTTCAACTTCCTGTTCGCGCGTGAGCAACGGAACTTTGCCCATCTGGTTCATATACATGCGAACCGGGTCGTCCAAAATTTCCAGGCGTGAATCATCTTCCGCCTCTTCCGCCTGCGCTTGCTCCGGCTGTTTGCGTTCGCTGCGTTTGGCTTCGGCCTGATCCATGACGATTTCCACGTCAAGGCTGCGCAGCTTCGTGAGCAACGCGTCGAGATCTTCCGGGCTTAAATTGTCCGGCAAAATGTCGTTGATGTCGTCGTAAGTGATGTAGCCGTGCTCCTGCGACAAATGCAGCAGCGTCTTCACCGTCTCGGTCAAATCCACCGTCGTCATCGCACTGCCCGTCGCAGGTGCGGGCGGCGGCGTGCTGGCCGCAACCTTTGCGTTCTTGACGGGTGCAGCTTTCGCGGCCACCGGCGCAACGGGCTTGGCCGCTTCCGGTTTTACCGCTTTGCTGGAAATGACAAATCTCCGCCGAGCGGGCGGAGTTTTGACTTTCGGCACTTTCGGAGAACTGGTGCGGGACTTGGACACCTTAACTTTGCGTTTCGACATAAAAATTCAGACCAAAAAACCACGCGCCGGTTCAGAAATTGTTGACGATTGACCGTAAAAACACGGCTTCTGACGAAACACCCGAGTTCATGGCCGTGAAGCTGGAACTGCGAACACCAGAAGACTGACGCGTGTCAATACTAGCATTTTTGCTTGAAATTACAAGGATAATCTTTGCTTCACCAGCGACCCACGCCCGCCAAATCATCAGTATTAGCTATAGAAAATGAAGCTTCTGCCCAAAATCAAACTGCCGCCCGCACCGCCGCCACATCGCGGCCAATTTGTTCCTGCAACTCCGTCGCCGACGCAAATTTCCGTTCGTCGCGCAGTTTTAAGCCTAATTCCAGCTCCAGTTCCGCGCCGTAAAGGTCGCCGCTGAAATCCAGCAAGTGCGCCTCCACGCGCAACTGCGGTTGCGCCGTCGCCACCGTCGGCCGCAAGCCGATGTTCAGCGCGACGCGATAAAATCGTTCCTTTAACTTGGTGCTTGCCGCGTAAACGCCGTTCGGCGGCAAAACCAAATTCATCGTGTCCAGATTTGCCGTCGGAAAACCAAATTGCCGGCCGATTTTATCGCCCTCAATAATCTTGCCGCAAATCGCATACGGACGGCCGAGCATCTGACTTGCCGCGTCAAAATTTCCCGTGCGAATCGCCTCGCGAATCCGCGTGCTGCTCACGGTGTGACCGTCCAGCGCCAGTTCCGCCATGCCGTGGACCTGAAAATTTAATTCCGTGCCCAACTTTTTCAGCAACGCCACATTGCCGCTGCGTTTGTGGCCAAAAACAAAATCCGCGCCCACGCAAACGCTGTGAATTTTTCCAAGGTCACGCACCAGTTCGCGGATAAAAACTTCACCGGATTTCTCGCTGAAAGTTTTGTCGAATGGAATTTCCAGCAACGCATCTACACCGAGCGACTCAATGGCGCGCAATTTTTGTGAACGTGAAAAAATCTGCGGCGGGGTTTTATCGGGCGCGACAATCGCGCTCGGATGTCGGTCGAAAGTAACGACCAGCGAAATCGCATCGTGGCCGCGCGCATCCGCCACGGTTTGCCGGATGATCTGCTGATGACCGAGATGCACGCCATCGAAAACACCAATCGCCACGCAGACTTTGCGACTGCCGTTGCCGAGTTCGTTGGCGGCGCGGATGACTTTCATGCGTCAGGCATTCGCAGCGAGTTTTAGAAAAGGCATGACGCGCTTTTCCAATTCAGTCGCCGTCAGTTTCAAAATGGCATCCAGCGGGAGCGCATCCTTCACGTCAAATTTTCCCGACGCGCTGCGTCGCAAGGTCGTGAGGTGTGCGCCGCAGCCGAGTTTCTGGCCGAGGTCGTGCGCGATGCTGCGGATGTAAGTGCCCTTGGTGCAGGCCACGCGAAATTCTCCGAGCGGCTCCGCGTAACTCGTAAAACGAAAATTGTAGATGTGAATCAAACGCGCCTCGCGTTCGACTTCGATGCCTTTGCGCGCGAGTTTGTAAAGCGGCACGCCATTTTTTTTGATGGCGGAAACCATCGGCGGCATTTGCATTTGGTCGCCAATAAATTTGGCCGCTTCTTCGTTCAACTGTTCCAGCGTCAACAGCGGCACCGGCAGCGAGCTGGTGATTTCGCCGTCGCAATCATAGCTGTCCGTCGCTTCGCCAAATTTGATCGTGCCTTCGTAAACTTTGTCGTCGCCCATGAGCCGTTCGGACAATTTTGTGCCGCGACCTAAAACGATGATTAAAAGTCCGGTCGCGTTTGGATCGAGCGTGCCGCAATGCCCGACTTTCTTGATGCCGAACTTGCGGCGAATCGCGTCCACGACATCGTGCGACGTCGGGCCGGCCGGTTTATCAACGAGAATCGCGCCGTCGAGTGCGGAAAAATCTTGCATGAAATTGAAATTACTTCGCGGCCTTCAGGGCGCGTTTCACCGCCGCGATGACTTTGCGCTGCACGGAAAGCGGTTTGCCGGGAATGCGCGCGCCCGCTGCCGCCGGACGGCCGCCGCCGCCGAACAGTCCGCAGATTTCGCTGACGTTCACCAGCGGATTTTTGGAGCGCAAACTAATGCGCGTGAGTTCGGGTTCGACTTCTTCAAACACGCAGGCAACCACGACGGGTTCGATGGCGCGTAGATGGTCGATCAAACCTTCCGTGTCATAGCTCTCCGCGCCAGTGCGGGTGAAATCTTTTTTCTTCAGCCAGAGCCATACGACGCGGTTGTCGTCCGTCATCCGGAATTTACTGTAAACATGCTGGAGCAATTTCGCGCGCGAGAGCGGATAGCTTTGGTAAACTTCGTCGCAAATCTTTGCGAGATTCGCGCCGCGCGTAACGAGTTCCGCGCCCGCGTGAAAAGTTCCCGGCCGCGTGTTCGGATATTGGAACGAACCGGTGTCGGTCGAAATTGCGGTGAACAGCAAATCAGCGATCGGTTTGGTGATCGGCCAGCGTGCCACTTTCATCAAACGATAAATCAATTCGCCGCAACTTGGCTCGCGCGGCGAAACCCAGTTCACATCGCCGTAGCGCGGATTGGTCGCATGATGATCAATGTTGATGAGGACTTTGCGCTCTTTGACGAAATCGCCGACTTTGCCCAAACGCTCGTAGCTCGCGCAATCGGTGGCGATGATGCAGTCAAATTTTTGACCGGCCTTCGGTTTTTCAATCAGTCCGTCGCCGACGAGAAATTTATATTTCAGCGGAATCGCATCTTGATTCCAAACGGCAACTTTTTTTCCTTCGTTGCGCAACGCGAGCGCGAGGCCGAGTTGCGAGCCGATGCAATCGCCGTCCGGGCGCATGTGACCGACGATGCAAAAAGTTTTGTGCTCGCGGATGACTTCGAGAATCCGATCAATGACTTTCGGGTAACTTTTCACTTCCGTTCTTGGGTAGAGCTGCCTTCTGCGGGTGAAGATTTTTCCAATTCATCCAGAATTTGCAGAACGCGATTACCGCGCACGATGGAATCGTCCACGATGAAGCGCAACGTCGGCGTGTATTTCAAGATGACCGATTTGGCGACGAGGCTTTGGATGAGAATGCGGTTTTGTTCCAGCACTTGCAGCCCGTTTTTCTGCTGCGTTGGGTTGCCGAGAATCGTGATGAAGACGACGGCGGTGCGCAAATCGCCGCCTACGTCAATGTCGTTGACCGTGATTAGGCCGACCTCGTCGGTGTTGAATTCGCGGCGGATGGCCTCGCCAATCGCGCGTTTCAACAGCTCACGCACCCGTTCATGTCGGAGATTGGACATGGCTAAAAATTATTGGCGCGGTGCGTCACAGCTTCGCCGCGATTTTTTCCACCGCATAACATTCGATGGCGTCGCCGACTTCGAAATCGCCGAAGCCTTCGATGCGGATACCGCATTCCATGCCGGAGCGAACTTCGTTCGCCTCGTCCTGAAAGCGACGGAGCGATTGCGTGACGCCTCCGTAAATGATGTCTTTTTTGCGGCGCACGCGCACTTTGCCGCGCACGATGCGACCGCTCGTGACCATGCAACCGGCGACGGGAATGCCCTTGGACAATTCAAAAATCTGGCGCACTTCCGCCGAGCCGACGACCGTGTCTTTGAGATCGGGATCGAGCAAGCCGGCCATCGAAGCTTTCACCTGGTCAATCAATTCGTAGATGATTGCGTAAAGTTTTACCTGCACGCTGGCGTGTTTCGCTTTTTCCGCGGCGGTGCTGTCGAGGCGCGTGTGGAAACCGAGGATGACCGCCTTCGATGCCGAAGCGAGCGCCACATCGTTTTCCGTCACCGTGCCGACGGCGCTGTGCAACACTTCGAGCGATACCTTGTCGGACTCAATTTTCTTGAGCGCTTCGACAATCGCTTCGACCGAACCTTGCGTATCGGCTTTGACGACCACGCGCAGAACTTTGCTTTGGGCGGCTTCGAGTGAAGCGAAAAGATTTTCCAGCGTGACCTTCGAGCGGTTTTCCAGTTCTTCGGTTTTCGCGGTCATCGCGCGTTCTTCGGCAAGGACGCGCGCCGCTTTTTCGTCGTCAACGGAACTAAATTCCCAGCCTGCTTCCGGCACGCCGTTCAAGCCGAGCACGCTCACGGCCACAGACGGACCGGCTTCTTTCAAGCGCTGACCTTCTTCGTTGATGAGCGCGCGCACCTTGCCGTAATACTCGCCGCAAATCACCACGTCGCCGAGATGCAACGTGCCTTTGCGCACAAGCACGGTCGCGGTCGGGCCGCCGGGCGAAACGCCGGATTCGATGACATTGCCCTTGGAATTGCGATCCGGATTCGCCTTCAACTCCAACAAGTCGGCTTGCAGCAAAATCATTTCGAGCAGTTTGTCCACGCCCTGCTTCGTCACCGCCGAACATTCGACGAAAATTGTGTCGCCGCCCCAATCATCAGGCACGAGACCTTTTTCCTGCAACTGCTGGCGCACTTTCAGCGCGTTCGCGTTCGGATGATCAATTTTATTTACAGCCACGAGAATCGGCACTTTCGCCGCCTTCGCATGCGCAAGCGCTTCGAGCGTTTGCGGCATCACGCCGTCATTCGCCGCGACGACCAGCACGACGATGTCCGTGACGTTTGCGCCACGCGCGCGCATGGAGCTGAACGCCGCGTGACCGGGCGTATCGAGAAAAGTGATTTGTGCGAGTTCTTTTTTGCGTTCCGGATGCGGCACGGCAATCGTGTAGGCGCCGATGTGCTGCGTGATGCCGCCGGATTCGCCCGCAGCGACATTCGCTTTGCGGATGACGTCGAGCAACGAAGTTTTGCCGTGGTCAACGTGACCCATGATGGTCACGACCGGCGCGCGCGGCTTCAAATCTTCCGGCTTGTCGTCGATGTCGAGCTCGACTTTTTTCTCGGTCGTGTGGACAACGCCTTCGCCCTTCGCACGTTTTTCCGCTTCAAACTTGTAGCCGTAATGCGCGCAGACTTGCGCCGCAATTTTTTCGTCAATCGACTGATTGACGGTCGCCATGACCTTCAACTTCATCAACTCGGCGATGATGGCGAAAGGCTTTTGTTTCAACGCATCCGCGAGCGCGCGCACGACAATCGGCGGCTTGATGGTGATGATCTGCGCGTCGGACGGCAGATTTAATTTCGGTGCCTGCGGCGCGGCGGGACGTGCCGGCGGCGCGCTTTGTTGCAGCGGACGTCCGTCGCGTCCGCGTTGCTGAAATTGTCCGCGTCCATCACCGCGTTGCGGCGGTTGGCCGGGGCGACCACCTTGCATCGGCTGACCCAGACGGCCGCCGGCAGTTTGCGGGCGGGGCGGCGGCGTGCCGCGTTCGCCCGGACGCGCCGAACCGGGGCGCGGGGCCAATTGAATAAAACCAACTTTTTCGCCCATCTGCGGTTTCGGCGGCGCAGGCGGTGCTACGGGAACAACCGGCTTCGGTGCTGGCGGTGGGACGACGACAGGAGCAGGCTCGGAAATTTCAGCAACCGGCGTGGGCGCAACTTCGGCGACGATTTCTTCTACGACCACCGGTTCGGGTTCCGGTTGGATTTCCACGACAGGTTCCGGCTCGGGTTCCGGTGCGTGGATGACGACGATTTTTTCTTCGACGACGGGCTTGGGTTTTTCTACGACTGGCTTGGGCGCGAGCCGCGCGGCGACTTCGGGATGATCTTTTATCAGCTCTTCTTCAAGATAGTCGGCGCTGATGTTGTCAATGGAACTAGACGCGACCTTGGCCGTTGTGATGTTCAACGACTGGGCCTTGGCGATAATCACCTTGTTGTCCAAGCCGAGCTTCTTCGAGATGTCGTATATCCGACGGGGCATAAATATTTTTTACCGCGACCAACCGGAATGTGCAATTCGCCTTCATGGCTTAAATCGCAATCACAAAAATGTTTCCGACTGACACCATAAAATTTTAACGATGGGCGGTTTCGCCACCGACGTTCAACTGGCGGCGACCCATTTCGGCGCGCGCGGCTTCCAAAATCGCCGCTGCATTATCGCCGATCTGCGGAATGTCGGCGATATCGCCCGGTTCCGCTTGCGCCAAATCATCCAACCGCAACACGCCCGCATGCACCAACGCATCGGCCTGCTCGCGGGTGATGCCGGGAATAGCCGCCAGCTGCGCGACCGTTTCAGCAATCTTCTCGTCAAACCCTTTGGTGACGATGTGTTCCGCGTCAATGTCCACTTCCCAACCGGTCAACCGCGCTGTCAACCGCGCGTTCTGGCCGCGCTTGCCGATGGCGAGTGAAAGTTGATCTTCCGCGACGAGCACGTGAACGCGTTTGCGCTGTTCATCCAATTCGATGCTGCGGATTTTCGCGGGTTCCAGCGCCTTCGTGACAAACGCCTTGATGTCGGACGACCACGGACTGACGTCCACTTTTTCGTTGTTCAACTCGCGAACGATATTCTTCACGCGCTGACCGCGCAGGCCAACGCACGCGCCGACCGGATCTACTTTCGAGTCGCGGGAATAAACGGCCATCTTCGTGCGGAAACCGGGTTCGCGCGCGATGCCTTTGATTTCAATCGTGCCGTCGTTGATCTCGGAAACTTCCAATTGGAACAGCTTCACGATGAACTTCGTGTCCGCACGGGACAAAATAATTTCCGGTCCGCGTTCGCCTTCTTGCACGGCTTTGATGATGCAGCGAATGCGTTCGCCCACTTGATATTCTTCCGTCGGCACGCGCTCTTTGTTGGGCATGACCGCCTCGTATTTGCCGAGATCGAGCACCACGTCCGAGCGATCAAAACGGCGCACCGTGCCGCTGACGATATCGCCAACGCGGTCTTTGTATTCCGTCAGCAACATCGCTTTTTCCGCCTGACGCACTTTTTGCATCAATGCCTGTTTGGCGTATTGCGCCGCGATGCGGCCAAAACCTTGCGGCGTGACTTCTTTTTCGATTTCGTCACCGACCTTTGCGTCCGGCTTGATGCGGCGCGCGTCGAACATGGAAATTTGATCGTGTTGCGAAATGACTTTGTCCGCGACGATGAGTTTGGCGAACGCCTTGATGTCGCCGTTTTTGGAATTCATCGCCACGCGCAGCTCGCGCGCAGGGCCGACGGCCTTCTTGGCCGCCTGCAACAACGCCTCTTCGACGGCAGCCATGAGGACTTCACGGCTGACGCCTTTTTCGCGCTCCCAAAATTCTAATCCGGCAATAAAATCGGCATTCATAACTGATATACGGCCTGCTTTGCGGCGACATCCGGCGAACAAAAAAGCCGGAAAGACTTTTGTCTCCGACTTTCGCACGCTGGTGAGCCAGCAATTAAACCGCTTTGTGCAAGGAAACTAGCCATTCCCGCAACGCCCGTCAAGTGCAAACGCCGCGCGTCAAGCCCACGCAAAATGCGTGGAACGCACGCGAACGCCGAAGGCGCGCCGCGTATTCGTTTGGAAAACAGCGCGGCATGTGCTTTGCTTAATTAAATTGCATGAGGCCAAGCCGCTCTAATCAAAGTTGCCGCGCGCTGACGCTGGTGGAGTTAATGGTAACAATCGCTGTGCTGGCTGTTATGGTGGAATTACTTTTAACTGCACTCAGCGCGTCTCACGGCAGACAATCAATTAATTGCGTCAACAACCTAAAACAAGTAGATCTCTCTTATCGGCTTTGGGCTGGCGACAATAACGACAAATTCCCGATGGAAGTTTCCGTTACTAATGGCGGCACAATGGAGTTGGTTGGCGGCACGGATGTTTGGAAAACCTTTCAGGTGATGTCTAATGAATTAATCACGCCCCAAACCCTCATCTGTCCGCAAGATGCTGAGCACGGCAATTACGCCACCAATTTTGGCAATGATTTGAAAGGTAAAATAAGTTATTTTGTTGGATTGGATTCAACGACAAACAGCTCAAGCACTTTTCTTTCTGGCGACGACAATTTTGAAATCAACGGCACACCTATAAAATCTGGCTTGCTGGAGCTTTTTTCAACGAATGCGCCTATTGCCTGGTCAGCCGCACGC
>Ga0164296_1000772_pt1 | contig 36561 bp, 22 predicted proteins | sample GEODES057metaG_FD_113533 | JGI IMG/M metagenome (GOLD analysis project Ga0164296, IMG submission 113533) | Dystrophic lake water microbial communities from Trout Bog Lake, Wisconsin, USA - GEODES057 metaG | ecosystem: Environmental > Aquatic > Freshwater > Lake | place: USA: Trout Bog Lake...
CCCACCATGGATCTACCTGTTCACGCCATTCGCGGGCTTGTTTTGTGCGGCCTTCCAGCATGGTTCTGTCCCAGCCAAACACTTGAGCTACTGCGTCTTTGAGACTATTAGCAAACGATTCTCGTCTATAACCGTGAAAATTGGTAAGATAATCGGCAATAGTATCTTTGCCTGAACCAATAAACCCGCACACACCTATAATCATAGAGCCCCCTTGAGTAACTCTAGTATATAACAGTTTTATTACAAGGTCAAGATTTTTTTAACCAGTTATGAAATAATAGGCATTACTACCGTTTACTTCATTAGTTATTAGTTCTTTTTCTAAATTATCGATCATTTCTTTTGACTCAGCTAGGAGCGCCGTTCCGTTTAGAGTTATTGGACTTCCTGGACCTGCAATGGATCCAAATTTGCTACGAGCTTGCCCTAGCATTTGTTTACAAGTAGCCAGTGCATAGTCTTTTAACCATTGCTTACAGTAGATATCTTGAAGCAGTACCCAGTCTGGACGATAGTTATAGGTTCTACATAAAATTTGTTCGCCTTGTGCAAATGGGCGTTGTAAAATATTTAAAATATGTGTGGTTGGTTTCCATAAAAATTCAATATAGCTACCAAACATACGACCTACCAATTTTTGATAACCAGCGAACGCATCGTAAGTGGCTAGGCCGCCCATCATACTGCCTGACATCAAATAAGTATTTGTATAGGCTAAATTGAACGGTTCAAAAAGTGTGCCGCCAGCACCAATGCCAGTTCGACTTCCAATGGCACGCCTGAATACTTCTCGAACTGTAATTACTTCGTCAGGTAATCTATATTCATTTTGATCTTGTATAAGTTCTAAAAATAGATAGCTTTCTTCCACAGCATTGGGACTACGTTGACGATATTTTATTAAAGCTCTATCTAAAGCAGTTTCGTAGTGTACAGAATCTAATTCTACATCAATCATACCATCGCCTAGCATGGTACGGCAATAATCAAACACTTTGTTTCTTTCAGTTGTTGAATCTGATTGCGTCGTTGATGGTAAATCGTCCATATTTTAATCCTCTTACTATATTTAGCTAAGATAAATATGTTACTATGCCAAGACTTTCTTTATACCGTCCCGAAAAGGGTTCAGACTATAAGTTTATAGATCGCAACGCCAGTGAGATGTTTCAAGCTGGCGGTACTGATGTTTACTTACACAAATATTTAGGTACTAATAATACAGAAAATAATGCTACCGCTGATAAACCCGTTTATCCTAGCACTAGCGTGACTAATATTCAAGATTTATTATTTTTAGAAAATCGTGATAGGACTTACGATAAAGAAATTTATAGAATTCGTGGACTATACAATGTTCAAAATATAGATTTTAATCTAAGTCAATTTGGTCTTTTTATAGATAACGATACACTTTACATGACTGTACACATTAATGATTTTATTAAGTATGTTGGTCGTAAACCTATTAGTGGTGATGTTATAGAACTACCACATCTGCGAGATGAGTTTGCGTTGGGCGATTTTGATGTTGCTATGCCCAGATATTATGTTATTGAAGATGTTGGTCGTGCCAGCGAGGGATTCAGTGTCACTTGGTTCCCTCATCTTTACAGGTTAAAAATTAAAAAAATTGTTGATAGTCAACAATACAAAGATATTTTTGATCAACCTGCAAAAGATGCCAACGGTGATCCTACAAATAATACACTAAGAGATTTGCTCAGCATGTATAACACTGAGCTGTCTATTAATGATCAAGTTATAGCTCAAAGTGAAGCAGATGCTCCAGAAAGTGGATACCAAACTAGACAATATTATACTTTAGCAGCAGATCCCCTAACTGGTAAACCTGTGCTAAAAACAGCCGACGAAACAGACCTATTGGCAAGCGATAGCGGCACTTCAATCTTAGCAAGTGCACAAGATGGCGTTCCCCAAAGAAGTGGATACACAGGACATTTAATAGGGGATGGATTTCCAGTCAATGGTTACGATTTTGGGTTTGGAGTACAATTTCCAGCCAATCCTGCTACTGATGATTTTTTCTTAAGAACCGATTATTTTCCAAATAGATTATTTAGATTTGATGGTACACAAAGTGTGTGGATTGCTGTAGAAGATTCTGTGCGAATGACTATGACCCAAACTGATACAAGATCTACTCAAAAAACTGGATTTATTAATAACGATAACTATACATACAACGATGCGGTAGCTACTGATTATAAGACATTGGCCATTGGCGCTACTATCGTTGAAACAATAATTCCTTACACTACGACAGCACCTTATCTTGTGTTAAAGTTTCAGACAGCTCAACAGACTATCGAATATGTTGTTGCAGACTATCAGGGACTAATTACCAGCTATCAATATACTAGTCCAACTGGCATTCAAACTGCCTGCATTAAGATTAATTTGCCAGTAATTAATTCTGTTCAGCAAACAATTCCTTATGCTGGGCAATGGACTATTACACTATATAATGCTAGAGATGCACAACGACAAAGTTTAAGTAAGGCACTAAAACCAAGGGCAGATTTATAATGGAATTTTTCTACGATGGGCAAATTAGACGGTACATCACACAAGTAATTCGTGTGTTTAGTAATTTTGTGGTACAATATAGTGATGGCACACTGCGCCGAATACCTGTAATGTATGGGGATGCTGACCGACAAGTTGCTAGTATTATTAGAAGTAATACTGAAAATAAAGTTAATAGTGTGCCTAGAATCAGTGTGTATGTTACTGCATTAGCCTTAGATAAAGAAAGACTTTCTGATGCAACTTTTATCAGTAAAGTGAATATTCGCGAAAGAGATATATCTTCTGATGGTACAACCTATAATCAAAGTCAAGGACGAAACTACACCGTAGAAAGATTAATGCCCACACCATTTAAACTGACTTTAAAAGTAGATATTTGGGCTAGCAGTACAGAACAAAAATTACAAATACTAGAGCAGATATTGGTTTTATTTAATCCTAGTTTAGAGTTACAAACTAGTGATAACTACTTAGATTGGACCAGTTTAAGCGTGTTAAATCTTGATGATATTAGCTGGTCAAGCAAACAAGTGCCAGTTGGTAATGATACACCAATAGATATAGCGACGCTAACTTTAGATACTCCTATATGGATCAGTCCGCCAGTTAAAGTTAAAAGGCTTGGAGTTATTACAAAAATTATTACCAGTTTATGGGGAACATCAGCAACTTCAGGCAATTACATTGAAGGATTAGGGGACGATCCTATTGCTGGAACTGTGTCTTTTGGAGATCTAATTGATCAAATAGTTACTACAATCAGTGGATACAAGTTGGAAGTGTATGGTTCGCAAGTAATTGCCCTTAATTCAGCAGAAAGCGTTTTGCCCAATGAACCTTCATTAAATCCTGCGCCTGTGAGACAAGGTACACCGATAAGCTGGTTAGAAATATTTGCTACAGCAGGAGGCAAATATGTTGCCGGTAGTAGCACAATATACCTATTACAACCTAACGGATCGTATGTGGTAGGAACTGTTGCTATAAACAGTTTAGACCCTACAATTCTACAAGTTAATTGGAATCCTGACACTCTGACAACAAATACTGGAATTGATAGTAATGGCGTTTTAGAAGGTGCAGTAAATTACAACGGAGCCGGTAGTTATAGACCTAACAGTCCTGGTACTTTTGATGCTATAATAAATCCACAAACTTACACCCCAACCCATTTAGTAGCAGGAACTAGATATCTAATCATAGAAGATATAGGAGCGCAAGGAGTTACTACTGAAGTATGGGGATCACTGGTAGCAACCGCTAATGACATCATTGAATGGACTGGTTCAGCATGGAAAATAATTTTTAATAGTAGTCAAGAAACAACCACTATGATATGGCAAACTAATATATACACTGGAGTTCAATATCTTTGGAATGGAGTTTCCTGGGTCAAGAGCTACGAAGGTGAATATCCAGCAAGTCAATGGAAAATAGTATTATAAAAGAATCAATAGTCTGTAGCGGTGCATTGTTTTATGCTAAAACAACTGGTCGATTTTTATTGTTACAGAAACGCCAAGGCAAACACGAAGGCACTTGGGGACTTGTAGGAGGTACCACTATAAGTGGTGAAACTCCCTGGGAAGGGTTGCAACGTGAGATACAGGAAGAAATCGGAAGTATTCCTGTTATAATTAAAACTATTCCTTTAGAAACATTTGTCAGTAATGACAATGTGTTTAATTTTCATACTTACTTGTGCGTAATTGAAAATGAATTTGTCCCTGTTTTAAGTAACGAGCATCAAGGTTGGGCTTGGGCCACTATTGATCGAGCTCCTAAGCCATTGCATCAAGGTTTACGAAATAGTTTTTCTAGCAAAATTATTCGTACTAAACTACAAACAGTATTTGATCTAGTTGATTTAATCTAAAAAAGCACTCCTAAGAGTGCTTTTTGTTTTTTACGCTTGAGCTTCGCCCCATCGTAGAACCAAGTTCTGATTAAGGGGTGTTCCTTGTGTAATATAAGCATTGATAAACAATACATCGCAACCATTAGGATAAGTACCTCTGCCACCAATTGGTGTGTTGGTCAATTCTTTAAATGGTGTCAAATCTAGAGCGTCTTTGTTAGCTGGTGAATTTACATATGAAAATACAGTTTCACCTGGTAAGGCATAAGTTCCTCTACTGAACTGAACAATTGAACTAGCAGAAACAGCAGTAACAATAGCAAAGTTAAAAGTAATGGTAAGACTATTAATTGCAGTAACTTTGGTTAACCCTTGACAAGCGTTGGTAGTTGCTGGAAAAAATACATCATCTCCTACTTTAATACCGGTTGTACTGACAACAGTCATACTTAGCGCACCCACACCTAATCCGCCAACATTGGTGATAGTGGTAAAATTATTTGCACTATTTGTAAACACCATTGAAGAGCCAGGAGCAACTTGACTGAAACTTGGTTGTCCACTTGGATTCACAGCTGAACTCAAACTGGCCCATTGAATATTTGATAGTGCAGGATAATTGCTAGGATTTAAAATTCCTTCAATAACAATCGCTGTATTAGCATTACTTGTATTACCCGCACACGATTCAAGTGTTTGTAACAAGAAACTAGCGCGATTGATCAGTTCACGACCGCCTAAATCACCAGTTAATGCATTACTTACGCTAGGTGCTAATCGTACTGCAAAAGCGGTAGTTTTCTTAGTTGAAATATTTACATTAGGCTGACTGTAGTTGAAAATATATGAACGGTCAGTATCAAATCCACCGTCTTGTACAAAAGCTGCTCCCCAGTGGCTAACTACTGGGCTGGCAGTGCCGTTTATTTGTATTACACCGGTATTAGGAGTGTGAGTAGCTGCACTACCTGCTCCAAATGTTTTATATCCACCAACTGCCCATGGTACTATGCTTTGTCCTCTATTAGCTATGCTTGTTAACAAAAGAGCGTTCACAGTCATATAATAATTGGTATTAGATGCACCATAAGGATTGTAAGTGTAAGTGGTTAAACCAGTTACTGGAGCAGATAACCCTGCGTTAGAAGATAAAGTTATAGTATTAGTACCAATACTAGCAATATAATATGTCTGCCCTGAAACTATACCACCCATGCTTAAACCAAATGGATGTATAAAAACTATAGGTTGACCAGTAGCCATATTAGCTGTTGATCCTACAGTAATAGTATTACCTCCGCTGATGGCTGTTGCTATGGTGTTAATTTTAGCTGTGTATTGTATAATTTCATTGTCTATATATACTGTGGCAAAACCAGTACCAGCGTTGACTGTGCTAGGAGTTGGGAAGATTGAAGTGTCGTTAACTGGAATTACTAAATCAGTAGGAGATACCGAAACTGTTCCTACCGTCCATGTTCTTGCTGCTTCATTTTGTACTTCATAACGCACTGGTATATTACCGGTACGCATCCAACCTTCGTTGTTCAGATTGTTGTTTCTCAAACGATGTACTGTTACAAATTTGCCTTCTGGGCCACGCATCATCCAGTCAATGAATCCAGCACCGTACCATGTCCATTGCAATCCAACCATCTGCATTTTCCAAGGATTCAGCAGATATCCGCTGGGGTTAAATGGGCCATTTGAGCCGTCCATGCGATCGGTATTCCATTTACTCTGTGGAACAATATAGTCTATAGTTTTGGTCATTTTGATACCATATAGATTACTGTAACCACGGAATTGAGGATTTACATACATCAATGTGTCAGATACTACCTGTGTAATCATATGGCTCATACCTCTAATTACAACACGATCTCCAACATATAATTGAGATGTAAATCTAGTGTTTATACCAATAATTTGCCCGCTGCCTACTACGGCATTGATAGTACCTGCCAATTGATAAGTGCTGGATCGTCTCACTATTGAAACATTCTGACCATCATACTGGAAAAATACTCCGTTTTGTTCGTCATATGTGCCTGAACGCACTGTGGAACCATACCAGTTAGTCAAACTTAGAAAGCATGGATCGTTGATACTAGCATAAGTAGTGGCAGCGGTAGATGCTAGAGCAGATTGGGCTACTACTAACAAATTTCTTTCGTCTATGATACCAGCAACGGTATAGTTTCCATTAAACCCTGAAGAAACTACACCTGTTAACAACACTCCTGCGCCAACTTGACAACCATGATCTACATCATCGGTAACTATTTGAATAATCGAAGTTAATGTTGCAGTTGCACCCGATACAGCACTGGTCGATGTAAACACTGCAGCGGTGTTAGCAATAACATTAGCTAGTGTAGTGGCGATCGTAATTAAAGTAACATTGGTACCGCCTACTAGTACGTAATATGTTCCTGCAGCAAAATTGTTTGTAGTGGTAATTGATCCACTGACTATGATAGCTTGCCCAGTTACATAAGTTCCTTGAGTAATTGTAACAACTCCCGCACTAGTAACATTAGTTATGGCTAAACCAGTTACATAGTTTGTAGTACCTGTATAAGAAAATACAGTTCTCACATAGTAGTTTGGCGCCATTAACAAACCAGTGTTAAAGTTAATACCTTTACCTGATTGATATCGAATGTATTTTTTACTCATACGGATTGCCTGTGCACCGTGACTTGGTAGACCTGTTCCTAGTTGTACGCCGCCATCAAACGGTCTATGTGAATAAAAACTATCTGGTCTAGCATACAATATAGCGCTGATAGTGCCACTAATAATTCCAACTCCTCGCGCAGTGTAAGTGAATTGGTTAGCTATTGTTACACCGTTCACTGTATTAGTAGAAATATTTTCTACAAAGAACGGTCCGGTAGCTAAAGTATGATTGTTAAATCCGCTTTCGCTAGACACATACATGTTAATTGTGTCTCCAGGAGTAAAACCGTGCGGACTGTAAGTGTTGACAGTGATTACGGGCTGAGTATTCACAGCAACACAGCTGGCACCACTTGCTGTACCTGTATTTGTATTAATTTGGTAAGTGCCTGCTTGATATGGTGTATAAAAACTGTAATTACCACTGCCACCACCTGAAGTAAATGCTTGGCTTACTGTTACCGTTGTTCCATTAATTCCAGTAACAAATGCACTAGCTGGCAAAGCAGATCCTGCAACTAATTGGCCTACAAGTATATTTGTAACACTGATTACAACAAATGTAAAAGAGTTAGCAGCGCCGCCTGATACTAAGGTAGTAGTAGCGCTGGCACTGTTTGTTGCTGTAAGTTGGCTTTGAATAACAGTAGAACTAGGTACACCAGTACCGCTAATTCCTTGCCCAACGGCAAATGTTCCAGACACACTGGTAGCTGTGAGAGTAGTTCCACTTATAGTACCTGTGAAATTAACCACAGTAGACGGAGTACTGTAAGTTAAAGTCACCGGTGCCACAATTATAGCAGCTAAGTATCCAGTGGCTGAAGATAAAGTAGCATTAACTCCCACAACTGCTGACATGCTGCCAGTTGCGGTAGTCATAGTAAATACACTACCTCCTGGAGTTGTGCTGACTGTGGCATAGTTACTGTCAATGATTTGTACAATGTAGTAAGTTCCTGCGGACAAATTTCCAATCGTAGTACCAGTTACCACAACCGCTTCTCCTACTGTCATATTGACTGTGGTTCCAAAATTTACAGCATTTAGTGTAGCATTGGTTCCTGCAATAGTAGTTGTGTAGACTATGTTGTTGCTGATAGTTATCTGTGTTCCACTTATTATCTGGTTTACATAGTAAACTGTGTTTGCTGTTATCCCCCCAAAGAAAGCTCCTCCAGTAACAGTCATGTTACCATTGATAGCAGTAGTTGGGGTAATTAATGGTGTTAAATTGCTACTTAGACTAACTGTAATAGTTTTTATATCAACTATAGTAACTACATAATAAGTGGTTCCTGAAACAAGACCGCCAAATGCCCCACCTGAAAATACCAACGGCATGCCTGGATACATGCCTACTGTGGAACCTACTGTGATATAATTAGTGTTTTGATTTGTGCCAGTGGCATTTGTCACTACTGTTGAAATGCTTATTGCACTGCCTGACTGTATACCAGCTGTACTAATCACAGTTACATAGTTTGTACCGGTAGTTGTAGCAGTAATAGTAGTTCCAATAACAGCATTAATATTAGAACCTGAATAAAATCCTCCACTGCGCAATTGAATAAATGGTGTGTAGACGTTATCACCGTTTACGGTTCCTACTTTACCTTTGGCAATGAAGCTAAAAGTTGTTGTGCTAGGAACAGAAAATACAATAAAACTACCTTGAGCTCGATCGAATCCAACTATAGAACTATTGAATCCGCTGATTGTAAAAGGAGTTCCAACACTAAAACCATGAGCAGTTGCTGTAGTAATTGTAATAATACTTTCTGAAGTTACAAGGCCGCCGGATCCAGCACTGGCATCTGTTGTAGCGGCAGTAACTGTTTGATCAGTTCCTGGAATTTCATAAATTGCAGGATAGCCGCGTTGCTGACTAATGGTCAACCACTTGGTTGGTTGCATACCATATTCAAAGTCAGCGTCAATCATTGATTGTGGGCCTGCGGTACGTTGACGCTCAAATGCATCAGTACCTACTTCTGGGCTGCGTACATATTGAAATGACTGTTCAAAGAATATTTGCAGTACATTTGAACTGGTCATACCGCTAGTGCTAATTGTACTGGGTATTGTAATTATAGTAACACCGTCAGTATTATCTAATGCAGTGGCAAAATTAGTATCATTAGCTCTGTAAAATGAAACAGTGGTTCCTGTATAAGTAGAATCTGCAAAGTTATACAATATTGAATTAGTTGTAGTATTAGTAATAACTAATAGCTGTTGTAGGTCAATTTTTCCTGGGACAGTAATGGTACCACCAGTTGTGCCTGTAGGGCTAAAAACATACTGTCTAATTTGACTTTTTGCCATTTATTTCTCCGAATCGTTTCTTAAGTGTATTTAGCCAAGCCATTTCTTAGTTTTGCCTTATTGGCCCATGGCAAAATAACTGAGTGCAACTGCTATATTTTCTGAATATCGTTTAGTTGAGGCTTGATTTTTAACTGAACTGTTCCATTTTTCGTCAGGTGTAGTCTGTGTAAGCACAGTAAAGGTACCTGTTGAAGGAGTTATTGCGCCAATAGTCATGTTATCTATACTGCCTGTGGCGTTTGGTTGAAATGACACTAGACTACCATCGCTAGGAGCAACTCTAAATGATTGTGTTCCTGTCAGTGCTATATTGCCCTGTAAGTTTATTGTCTGTCCAGTGGATCCCAAAGTTAAAGAACCTGGCGGACTGATACTGATATTAGTGCTATTAAGTGTTATTGATCCATTTACTGTTAAGTTGGTAAATGTAGCAGACAAGGGTGTAATGGATCCTATAACTGTATTGTCAATCGTACTAACAGTAGCTGGATTCCATACTGATGCAGTTGTTCCCGAAGTTAATTTAAATGCTCCATTTAAGGATACAGTTCCTTGTACTGATAATCCAGTCAAAGTTCCAGGAATAGTAGTAATAGATGCCCCCAATGCTGTCTGAGTAAGCAAAGGTGCGCCATTGTAACTGAGATAACTGCCCTGTGTTAGTTCTATCCTGTTACCAGTTACCGTGACTGTTTGAGTAACAAGATTACCACTTGAATCTACAATAAAATACGGACTTTCAAAACCGTAACTTGATCTTAATTGTTTAGCTACTGTGCTCATTTTATAAATCTTTTTAAGATAGTGCTACTCCGTAAGCTGCAGACAGTGCTGCCACATAGCCTCTAGTTACTACACTTTTAAGACTGGTTGGTTGTGTTCCAGCTATAGTAATAGATGTAAAATTGCCAGCTGCTGGAACATTAGATCCAATAGCAATATTATCAATTGTTCCTGTAGTATTGGGATTAACAATTAGCGTTCCTGTTCCAGTTGGACTGATAGTAATGTTAGCATTCGTGGGATTCATATTCACTGCACCCGTTACTGTTAGACTTGTAAATGTAGCAGGTGCTGGAGTAATACTACCAATGGTGATATTATCTAATGTACTTACTAGTGTTGGATTTAAAGTTAGAGTTCCTGTTACTGTGAAGTTAGTCACATTCAAATTTGAACTGTTAAGATTCACCGTTAGCGTATTTGTAGTAGGGCTGGTTACTAAGCCGATGGCACCTCCGCTAGCTATAGTCAGTACATTGTTTATTGGAGTCAACCCAATAGTTGGTTGTCCAGGTGATGCAATATAGGTATATCCGTTCATTAAATTGCTCCAAGAAGTAATCGGGCTTGTATGTTGCCTAACGATACCAACTGATTATTCAGTGTAGGTTGTTGAGTTATTGTCAGTGTTGTGAATTTTGCAGTTACAGGAACAACTGATCCAATTACAATATTATCTATAGTTCCTACTTGCGTAGGATGCAGATTAACAGTACCAACTCCTTTTGGTTTAATTGTAATCACACTATTACTTTGAGATAATGAAGTTGTTCCTGATATTGATAGTGTGCTCACAGTTCCAGCTAAAGGTGTACTGGGTCCTATTCTAGTGTTATCCAATGTGCCAGACTGTATAGTTGAAATAAATGAATAGTTAACTGTTAAATTAGGAACTTGAGATAAAGATATAGTTAAGGTATTTGAAATAATTGACGAAATACCAGTGACTGTACCTGTGTTGCTAACTGTCCAAGTGCTAGAAAAGCTAGTGGCAGTGCCGGTTAAGGGACCTGCAATAATGGTAGTTCCGGTAATTAATCCGACGCCGTCAGAAATTATCATACCAATGCCTAGTTTGCCATTGTTCGAAGTGATAGTTAATGTATTACCAGAAATTGAACCGGAAACTTGTACCGTAGGTGTTAATACAATACTGATATTTCCGTCAGTATTCTGTAATGTCAGTGTATCTAAAATAAATGCAGATACAAGCGGTTGGATGCCCGGAGAGATAATAGTTCCAATATTGCTTATAGCAATCGAACCTGCGTCGTTAACTTGTATAACATTATTGCCTAAATTGTTGGTCCAGTTTGATAATACACCCAATTCACCACCACTATTTGTGCTTTCACCATTGGTTGTTGGGATCTGTAATCTAACCATTCTCTCTGCATATACCGCTGTCCATGTTAAATAAACGCCAGTCAATGAACTGACATTGTCAGCAGAATAAAAAGGACTTACAATTAAACTAACATTTGAAGAATTAACTGTTGTTGTAAATTGTACTAGATCTTTTCCCGAATTAGTTCTGCCATAAACTGTTAAACTGGCCTGATTAACTCGAGCGCTAACTACAACTGTTAATCTTTCTATATCATTAGCTCCATACTCTACCGCTACTTCGTAAGTAGCACTGGTAAAATCTCCCATATACCATGTATCTAGGATCGTATTTGGGCGTACCGGCACAGCTTCGTTTTTAAAACTCATGCCTGCACGGTTCTTGAGTTTTAAGGTGTTTTTTAAGCCTTCGGTAAAATAATCAAAAAATTTCATGGAGTTTCCATATCATTATGTATTTATTCATATCAAATCTATTGCAGCTTTCACTAAAATATGCTAAATTATAGCATACTATAATTTTAGGAACATGTATGACTGAAAGAGCTAAAGCATTTTTTATTAACGGTGGAGCCGGAAGAACTATTTGCGCTATACCAGCACTGGAAAAATATTACGAAGAAACTAGTAAAGATTTTATTATAGTTTGTGAAGGTGGCACTGATATGTTCAAAGGACACCCTACATTATTTTCTCGAACCTACGATCATTGGCACAAAAATTTATTTGAAGAAAAATTAGTCAATATGGATCTAATTAGCCCCGAGCCTTACAGAGTTTGGGAATATTTCAATCAAAAATGTTCGATTGCACAGGCTTTTGATATCATCATCAATAATAAAGGCATACGACCCTTGCCAAGACCTACAATAAAAATGTCTAATGAAGAGATGTTTACAGGACACAACATAGTCAAAGAAGTAAAAGAAAAAACAAAAAAGGATGTTGTTGTTGTATTTCAACCATTTGGTCGCGGAGTTGTTTCGCAAAATAATGTTATTTTTGATTCCAGTGGTCGAAGTTTCGAAGCGCAACATGTAATTAATATTATTAAGAAATTGCAGAAAAAATATGCAGTTATAATGATGAGTGAAATTGGTATAGATTTTAGCAAGCATGGTTGCAAAGACCCGGTAGCATTTCCTCAAAATATGAATATCCGCCAATGGGCAGGAGTAATTGGAAATGCAGATTACTTTTTAGGCTGTGATAGTGTAGGGCAACACCTTGCTTATGCAATGTACAAGCCTGCTAGTGTAGTGTTAGGCTCGACATTTGATGTAAATGTATCTTATCCCGAATGTGATATGTTTGAAGTGTTAGATGTAGGAGGAGATCGTAGAACTTATAGTCCTATTAGAATTACAATGGACGAAGTTGCTGATCGAGGAAATGACGGCATTATGAAAATGAATGAAGCTGTTGAAGATGCTATTATTAAATCTGTAGACACAGGTATTAAAAAATTTAAAAATAGTACGCTAGCAACACCTGAGATTCACGCTACAACTGCTGAACCTGCAAGTTGTGCAAGATAAAATGAAAAGATTGAGAATATTTGGCTGTAGCTACACCAGCTATGCATGGCCTAGCTATGCTGAATTGCTCTGTTATCATTTTGATGGAATAGAACAATGGGCTGAACCAGGATTAGGTAATAGGGCTATTGCAGAATTGGTATCAGAATGCCATGTTAGGAATCCTATAACTAAAGATGATACGGTGTTGATTCAATGGAGCAGTCATCTTCGTAACGATTGGTATCACGTTAATAATTTACCGGACAGATTGCCAGGATGGCAGACAGCAGGTAGTATTTTTAACTATAAAAATCAAACAATATATGATAGAAAATGGATTGAAACCTTTTTCCATGAACCTGCTTATTTCATGCATACTTTAAATTTTATATCATTGGTACAAGGCCTACTCGATTCAATAGGTTGTACATGGTATATGACCAGTATAGGAGATATTAGTAAATTGGGTGCCGATATCCGTGATCGTACAGGTTACGGTGAAAAAACTGGAGTTACTAAATATGTTTCAAAAGAAAAAACAGCATGGGACATAATACCTCACTTAGCTGTTTATCGAGAACCATTGTTTGAAAATCGAAAAGATCGTTGGCTTACTCCGTTAGAATTGCATTGTCAAAAATATCCAGACTTAACATTTGATTTTTTAGATGAATATGGTGAAAGTTTTATAGATTTACACCCTAGTCCTGCACAGTCAAGGATTTACATTGAACAAGAAATGAAAAATAAGTTAGCATTACCGGATGAATATTTTAATCAACTCGATGATATTGTTTCTAAGATTATGAATATTCATAAGAAATATAAGTCTAATAAACGAGTATTCGAACATCACATAGGAAAACTGTTTAGAGACGAACCCCAAAGTAAAAAAATTTTCCGACCAAATTTAAATAACTTCGTTGAAAATACAGGAATATAAAATGACAAAGAAACTTTCAAGAGATATCTGGATTGCAGGTGTTGCTAGAGGACATAACAGCAGTGTTTGTCTACTAAAAAATGATGAAATTGTTTTTAGTATTGAAGAAGAACGGTTAAGCCGTAAAAAATATGACGGTGGACCGTTTGCTGCCATGATGGAGATTTTAGAATATACAGATCATTTAGATTATCTTGTAATTGCACATACTCAAGCTCTAAAAGATACAGCAGGAAGAGTAGATTTTTCAGGCGATGACATTTATACAGGAATAGCAAGGAAACTAAATTTAATCAGTAGAAAAGAAAATCCTTATGAACATCCTCAAGTTATCGATCTAAGTCATATTCATCATAAATTGCATGCAGCCTGCGCATTTTATCGATCAGGTTTTGACGAAGCCACTGCAGTTATTGTGGACGGAGCAGGAACTTTTATACCATTGACAGCAGGTAGAGAAAGTCTCACCGGTTGGGAAGTTGAAAGCGTTTATGAATGCACCTATCCTGATTGGTTCAAAACTGTCTATAAACACATAGGAACTCGTGGTCCATTAACTGGCGCTTTAGTGGAAGAATTTGATAGTTCCATTTATGATGAACATGGACAAACTCACGAAGCACTAGTCACTGATAGAGCTGGAATTACTAAAGTTTACGAAGCTGTAACTCAATATTGCGGTTGGGATAGTATAGAAGCCGGGAAAACTATGGGTCTATTTCCTTACGGTAATCCTAATGATCAAATCCCTGCGTTATTTGATACAACTGGAATAGCACCACTATCCAACAGAAATATAGTTGTTCCTACATATCCTAATGGTGCAGCTATTAACGCTAAATTATTTACATTCCTAAACGAAGAATCTACAGAAGATGTTACACTTCTTCAAAGTCGTAGAGATTTAGCTTATGCTTGTCAAACGCAGACACAGGAACAAGTATTATTGTTAATTCGCAAAGCTGTAGAAAAAACTGGCATTAAGAAAGTAGTTCTCAGTGGCGGTTATGGATTAAATTGTGTGGCTAATTATTATTACCTGCAACATTTACAAAAAGACGGCATTGAACTATATGTTGAACCAATTAGTAACGATGCTGGAACAGCCATTGGAGCTGCTTTACTGGTACACAAAAAATATTTCATGTCTGGCCCTAATTTCCAAAATAAAAATCATTGCAAAGATGGACTATATTTAGGTTTTGAATACAACTATTCCGATGACGAAATTAATCAGCTGGCTAGTAATTATAGTGCAGAAGTAACTGATGCCGGTTATGCAGATGTTGTAGAATTACTGCTCAATAAAAATATTGTTACTATGTTCCAAGGTCGCAGCGAAAACGGGCCAAGAGCACTGGGAAATCGCAGTATCTTGTTTAATCCTACTTACGCTGATGGTAAAGATTTTGTAAATAGTGTAAAACATCGTGAGTATTTTAGACCATTTGCAGGCAGTATACTTCAGGATCATGTCCACGAGTGGTTTGATCTTAGAGGAATGAAAGACAGTCCTTATATGATGTATGCTGTAAACTGTAAAGAAGGGGTTGCTGAAAAAATACCTAGTATTATCCATGTGGACGGAACTTGTAGGATTCAAACTGTTACTGAAGAACAAAATAAACATTTTTATGCACTTATATCTGAATTTTATAATCAGACAGGAGTACCAATTTTGTTTAATACCAGTTTTAACTTAGGTGGCGATCCATTAGTGGAGACATTAGATGATGCGCTAGATACCCTAAGTCGATGCAGTATTGAATATTTGTACTTACCAGAATATGGTAAATTAATTAAAATCAGTAATACCTAAAAAAAAGCAGCGTAAGCTGCTTTTTTTATGGATGATTAGGATCTGGGTCAAATAACGGATCGGTAGTAGTGGGTTTATTTGTACCGTATATGCCATTAGGATCATCGTAAGGTTGGACCTTCCAAGGATGTGTAGTTGGAGCCGGACTAAAAGTTATGGCTGCATTGCCATTTATACTTAAAGGGGTAGCTACTAGTGCGGAACTCAGCGTAATTTGATTGCTAGAAATACTTACAACAGTTGTATGACTAGCAAAAATGTCTGGACAACCAAAAGTAGTAATGCCTACATCCATTCCTACAGTGATACCAGTAGCATCTGTAAGTTGAATGATCGTTTGACCTTGTGTATTAGTAGGAGATGCTGCAGTCAAATCGATTGTTTTGAGCATGTTAGTTGCACCATGAACTTGAGGTAAATCTCTAAGTTTTTGTCTGTAAGTTTGCCAAGCAGTTTTTGTGGCTGAAGGAATATCATCGGCTGTGGCTATATGATCTGTAGATGATAGTATACCATTCCTCCATCCTCTAATATGATTCCAAGTTACATGAGGTTCCCTCCATGGTGTGGACCATGTATCTGTTGCAGGATCATATGTTACAGTCTCGTGATCATGTGTGTGATCAGGTGGTGGAGGATCTGGTCTAGTGTAAACAGCACCGTCAGCTAATGTTTCATCCGCTGTTGACAATTTATCATAATGATATCTGCTAGCGTCTGCGCCAAATATATGGCACATTTTGGGATTTGTTGTGCAATCTACTTTGACCAGATGACAGTCTAACGGGGCTGGATAGTCTGGACCATCATCATCTTCGGTAAGAAAATGACCTTGTTGCCATTTTAATGTTTCTTTGTTTACAAATACCCAAATTTTATCAGGGCCATTATAAGTCCATGTGCCTGTTTTTTTCAAATTATTTGTTGTCAACAAATAATCATCTGGTAAATCATAAGTAAATGTTTGACTAATAATTTTGTTCATTTTTTATCCGTATGTTACTGAAACTTGTCCTTGGTTACCGAATCCGCCCCAGCAGCAACCGCCTCCATAACTAGTGGCATTTTGTCCGCCGCCACCTGGCACAATGCCATAACCATATACTCCATTGGCTCCACCGCCAGTTCCACATTGTCCACCGTTGATTACCGGACCTGAAACTGTAGCAGCTGCTACTGCTGTATATCCATAAGAATATGAAAAACAATACTGAGTAGTTAAAGCTGAACCGTTAGCACCGCTTATATTAATATCGCCGCCACAGGCACAGCAATAAAAACACATTACACAAGGAATGTAATACCCATCACCAGCAAAACAATGAGTATCACCACTTCTAGCTGGCTGTGCACAAAAATTACTCAATCCTGGACCGTTTACATAACTGGTATAGCCTCCGCATCCATAGCATGCTCCAGCGCAGTTGCCTGAACCTGCAGCACAAATTGTATAACTGGCACCAGCTAGACCGCCTGTTGTTCCGCAATTAATTGTTTTTATAGCATATGATCCTGCACCTCCTCCTTGAGTTGACTGCATGCAACAGCATGCGCCACCTCCACCAGATCCTCCGCCCCACATTTCAAAAGTTATCCATGTGGTTCCAGCTGGTGCTACAAAATTACAACAGAATCCACCATTAGCTGCCGACTGTGGACTGGTATTACAAACACTGAATTCTTTAGGAGTATTAGTGGTTAATATCGTTGTTGAGGGAACTGTGAACGCTATCGTTGCTAAATTAATAGTTGCCATTATTATATTCCTATCATTTGTAAGTTATGATTACAAGTCCGCCCGCACCGTGACCGCCTTGATAACAGTTACCGCCGTTAGCGCTAGCGCCTGATCCGCCGCCTCCCGGAAAACTAGCGCATCCGCCGCGAGCGTCTCCATAAGTATTTCCGCACTGGTCCAAACTCATCCTGACCCCAGCGCCAATGTAAGTGGGCTCAGAACCGTAGTCCCAACTCATATATCCACAAGTAGATGCGCCTGCTCCTGAAACTAGTCCGCAAATTGCTAAATCAAAACCACAAGCACTTCCCGCTTGACAACTTACTGCGCCACAACTGTTATTACTGAAAAAACAACCAGTTACTCCGCAAAATCCACCTGAAGCGCACAAACACAACGGATAACTAGCTGTCGCATTGCAAGCGTAACTAGCATATCCGCAACCGCCATTACAGTTGCTACTGCAACCAGTTGAACCACCAGCGCAGATTGTATATTGTTGTGTTGGAACTACTTGAATAGTTTTTCTAGCATAGCTGCCCGAGCCGCCGCTGAAACATTGTTGTTGACAGCAACAACTGCCACCACCACCGCCGCCGCCGCCCCAGACTTCAAATTTAGCCCATGTAGCGCCTGACGGAACTGTCCATAAACAGCATTGTCCACCGTTACTTGCCGCGTTGGTGCTGGTATTATAAATGTAAATTACATTATATGGATTGCCGTATGATAATGGTTGTGTAAATCTACTATCGGGAAATAATGTTGCTAAATTAGTCGATGCCATTTATATATTTCCTATTAGTTTGCTGGTCGAACACTAGCCAAAATTGTCAATTTTATATCAATACCAGTAATGGTACCTGTACTGACTGTGCTGGTAATTGGTCCGCCGCCTGCTGTTGACGATAATTGGAAAGCTGTAGTTGTAGGAGAACCAACAACATAATAAGTCGCACCTGATGTATATCCAGTTATACTACCGCTGCTGAATGTTCCTGTAATCTTTACAGGCTGACCCACAGTTGGTGCTACGATTAACGCATCACAAGAAAACACGCCTGTGGTACTGGTAATCTGTGGGTTTTTAACTGGTGTATACAGTACTGGAGGAATGGCAGCATTAGATTTATCATTGTGCAATTCATCTGGTCTTAATGGAGGAATCACCTCCCAAGGATTAACTCCATTGGCTTGATGTGTAGCAGTTAAATCTCTCATCCATTGCCTATAGGCTGCCCAGTGTGCTTTATCTGATGGACTTGATTTGTTATACAATTCATCAGTTCCTGCTAAATTACCGTTTCTCCAAGTAAGTAATTCTTCCCATGTCATATGAGGTTTTTTCCAAGGATACGGTTTAATAAATGTATTAGTAGTTGCATCATATTGAATTTCTGTTAATTCATATGTATGATCTGGAGGAGTTGGTTCAGGCCATAAGTACTGGCTGTCGTCAGGATGTGTCTTTTGTCCGTGAGGCAATGTAGCATAATCTATTTCTCCATGACACAAACTGGCAATATCTGGATTTACATTAGCATCTACTAAAACTTTAGTTTGACCTTCGGGTGTAGGAATATCTGCACCGTCATCTGCTTCAGTATAGTGGAATCTGCCGATAATTTTCTTTGTAGTATTATCTACAAATATCCAAATTTTGTCTGGACCTGTATAAGTCCAAGTGCCTGTTAGATTTTTACTATTAGTTTGAGCCAAATAATAATCTGCAACAGGATATGTAAATGTTACAGATACCTTGGTATTTTTTGATTGATCACCCATTTTTTATCCTTTTTAACCGTATGTAATTAATACTAGTCCGCTAGATCCCCATTGACCCCAACAGCATCCGCCACCGCAACCTGTACCAGCATTTCCTGGACCGCCTGGCCACGGTATAGCTTGTGAGCCGCTGCTACCAAATTTACAACAACCCTCTATGGTCATCTGAGTGCAACAAGGATCTAGACTGTGTCTAGCATTTGGTTGATATTTAATAGCACCTTGAACTAATTGTACTGTAAACTGAGCGCAGAAATAATTGTCCATTTGACCTAAAGAAGTACCTTGAAAAGCAATATCATATGCTGAAGGTCCGCAACAAATTAAAGTATTGCAGGCATACTGACAAATGCCGGTACAGGGATTACAACCTATACCATGCCAACACCCAGTGCATCCACCAGAACCGCCTACTGCACAAGCAATAGTTGAACCTGCTGAATTTGTTACAAAACTAGGAAATCCGCATGTTCCGCAACAACCACAGGAACAACATCCTGAACCAGCTGAACAGACATTATAGTAAGGGCAAAGATTTCCGCTAACTGTTTTTTTGACATAAAACCCAGGGTTCGGTGAACGATAATTGCCCTGACAACAGCATCCACCACCACCATCTCCGCCAGCACCCCACAGTTCAAATGTTATATATGTGGTACAGCTATTTGGTTTGAAGCAACAGCAAGCACCACCATTTTGGACTCCGTCATCGTTATGACCACTAGTCATCACAGCTATTTGATTAAATCGATAGGTAGCAGCCGCGGATGTTGGATTTTGAATTATTAAACCTGACAGACTAGATGTTGCCATATTAATGTCCGCCTAATAACCAACCATATGCACTGGAATAGATTAGTGTAACAGCACAATAATTAACGTTTAATGTTAAATTACCATTGTTATTGGCAATGTAAGCAGCACCATTTTGAGCAACTGTGCAATTGCTTGAACTAAACGCCCCAGTAGCATCAATTATTTGAACTGTATCTCCGTCTAAGCTAGTCGAAGTTGCCGGCAATGTAATTGTTTGCCCGCCAGCTGTACAAATAATTCTGTCGTTTGGTAGTGCAGTATATGCGACACCGGCATTATAACGAATAACCGATCCAGCTGTTCCTGTTGTTGTAATATATCGTCCCATATCTTTATTCCTTTATGACTGTATTTATGTCGTTGATGTTTCAATTCCGTATACTACAGCATTGATACCAGTAATGCTACCCCTAAAAAGTAAGCTATAACCAGCATTAACCACAATTCCAGTTCGTTCCAACACTCCATGTGGTAGTAATTCTGTTTCATACTCTAAAAATTCACCTGTAGCAATTGTCGAACTGCTGGCGCACAGCCCTAATCTAACAGTTGAATCTGAATTTGTCCTATTAACAATACTTACACTGGCTACTGTAAAAGTCCCTGCCGGAGCTGTGTAAAGCAAAGTATCCGTTGCTGCTGAGCCAAGATCTACTGCTCCTAATCTTCCTGTTGCCATATTTTATCTCCGTTTTAAGTTGTTGAAGTTTCAATTCCGTAAGCTACAAAATTTACCAGCAATGCGCTAGATCTAACCAATATAGAATATCCAGCGTTTATCACAAGTCCAGTGCGCTCTAACACTCCATGCGATAAAATTTCTGTTTCATATTCTATGTATTCATTTGAAGCCATTGTACTAGAACTTGTGCTGATAGCCATACGAATGGTCACAGGACTATTACTTCTATTTGCTACGCTAACAGTGGCCACTGTAAAATACCCAGCAGGTGCTGTATACAGTAGTGTATCTGTTGCTGCTACTGGAATATCTACAATGCCTAATCTTCCTGTTGCCATATTTTATCTCCGTTAATTTAATAATAAAAAGTTCATAGCTAGCGGACTTCCATCAATGCCGCCTACAAAATACATTTTGTTTGCTACTTTAATTTGCCCGCCTGTTGTGGTGCTAATAGTGTTGCCTGCAACATAAATTATACCAGCTGTTAGTGTATTTACAATCAAAGTGCCACCACCACCACCAATTTGGCTTGTAATATATGATTTAATAGCTTTTTGAGTTGGTAAAATGTTGTCACTATTTGCTGTAAAGTAAGGATCGGTAGAAAAACTGCTAATCGTAGCACTATTTGTACCTAAACTTACTGAACCAATTGTTAAACTGTTTAATCCAGATACATTAAATGCACTAGCATTTAGGGTAGTAACACCTGTAGCCTGTTGTACACTAAACAAATTACCTACATTAAAATTACCGTCTTGGTCAGTACTTGTAAAGAATGTACGACCACCATTATTGCTTACAGTTTGATAATTGCTGTCAGGATTAATTAACGGTATTCCTGGATAATTAGTATTAGAAAAATTACCAGTTCCAACATTTAAGAAATCATGTCCTGTTAATCGAACTTGGCTATATTTTAATCTAATTGAAATAGCAGCTCCATTGATAGGAGCATTACTAGTTGTTAGACTTGGATTAATCTGGAAAGTTGCTGTGTAAGGATAAAGGCCACCACCTGTGCCAACTAAATTGTTAATCTGCACTAGTTTGTATACTGTGCTATTGTTGGCAAATATTACATTGGATCCTGCTGTAGGAACTGTATAAATTCCAGACACATTTACAATAGTAGATGGTTGATAGATATCAGCATAACCATTTGTAGTAACGCTTGCACTTGCTGTAGCATAGCTAGTGCCTCTATTAGTATAAGTTGGATTTGCTATGGCCCCAGTACCAGTTCTTACAGTCCATGTTGCTGAAACAGTTTGATTTGGATCCGTTATAGTCATAGTAGGAGCGCTAGCATATCCGCTACCTGGTTCCCAAACTCTAAATGATGTTATAGTAGTAGAAGCTACTGCAGCTCTAGCTTGTGCTGTACAACCAGTAGTTATACTTGCAAAACTAGTGCTGTTGTATGGTAAAGTAACCCATAAAGGTACACTATTAGGATTGCCAAATGCCAATACATTATTTCCGCCGACACTTAGTGGCATTGTTCTTGTTGTCCACAACAATCCATCTTCTGATGTGGCTCCTACAGTAGTTGTATCGGCAGATGTTGCAAAGAATAAACCTTGACCGTAACGAACACGAGTCCAATTTTGAACTGTTGGTAAAGGAAATACGCTAGCATACCATGTTATGCCATCAAAACTATAAGCTGTTGTAGTAGATTCACTTGCTACAGCTACAAATTTACCCTTACCAAATGTTACACTGTTCCATGCTAAAGCGCTTGGCAATCCATTGCTTGCTGTCCATACTGATGCATTAGTAGAAGTACTGTATGCGCTGCTGGTAGTGCCTGTTGCTATGGCTACCCATGTGCCATTTCCATATGCAATACTGGTCCAATTTAAACTAGATGGTAGGCCACCAGAACTAGATGACCAGCTAGAACTAGGATTATTACTGTAAACTAAATTAGTTCCGCCATATTGAATGGCTGCAAAATAACCATTTCCGTATGCAACACTTGACCAATTTACACTAGCCCCAAGGGTACTGCCAGCACTCCATGTTACTCCGCCATTTGTACTGACTGCAGAATTATTAGATCCATTTTGTACAGCTACCCATGTAGTCGTTCCGCTAATTACTCCAGATGCAATACTGGTCCAATTACTGGCTGCAGGCAAAGCGCCTCCAGCTGTCCATGTAGTACCATTAGTACTATATTGAGAAGTTGTTGCACCAGTTGCTATAGCAACATAATTACCGCCTTGACCTTGTCCAGTATAGGTAAAATTATTAATAACACCACTATTTGTAGTTGTTGTTGTATTAGTAACAGTAATTGTGATATTATTAGTGCTAGTGCCTCCTAAACTTGTACCTGCTAAAGTCAATGTATCGCCAATTACATAATTTTGGCCACCGCTTACTAAAGTTACAACATAAGCAATACCTGTTCTTACTACAGAAAATGTAGCTAGTGTACCAGTGCCACCTGTTGCGCTCACCGAACTATAAGTAGCATTTATATCGCCATATGCACAATCGATCCATGCAGCACTGGTTTGTGTACCAGTAACAGTAGTAAACCCTGGACCAGTTAATAAACATCGAGGTTCGATGATATAAGTTGTAGTCGTATCTAAATTACTTGATATAGCAGTTCCTGGAAGAACATGGTCAAAGCCTGCTGCATATAATCCAATTGATACCGAACCGGTGCTGGTTACTGTAAGAGCGCTTGTAGCAGTATTAGTCGATCCCACACTGAGTATAGTGCTATTTGGCACCACTGCCATAGCATAGTATAATGTGGCAGGTGCTAAATTTGATCCTACAGTTGCTGCTAGATAGATAGGCATTCCGTTATAGATGCCAGCTGTACTACCTACAGTAAGTGTATTTTGTGTACCAGTTATTGTAGCACTTGACTGTGTTTGACTAACACTGATTGTATAATTTGAAGTACTAGTTGGTGTTCCTGATCCGCCTTGATTCAAACCATAAGTACCTAAACCGCCAGCTGTATAAAAACTAGTAGAGCCTGAAACAGCTCCAACTAGATTCTGACTTATAGTGATTACGCCTGTATATATGTTAATTGCTGTCACATAAGTAGCGGCTGGCAGTCCAGAGATAGGAAGAATAAATTGTCCTGTCGAAACAGTATATAATGATCCAACTGTAAAACTGGTTAAAGTCAAAGTATTTTGTCCGTTTGTGCCAGTTACTGTGCAAGTTGCTAAAGCAGTAGATCCTGTAGCATTTATCTGTCCAGTAATGTAAGTTCCAGCTGTTACACTACCACCCACTAGCAATCCGCCAATTGCAAGATTGTTTGCGGATACTGATGCTGATAACAATGTGCTCGATATGTTAGTTACAGTACCAGCAGTTGGAGTAGATCCCCCAGTAACTGTGTAGGTAATGCTAGTTTGACTAACTATACTTTTCACTAACACACTTGTTGGACTTCCGCCATACAGTGTACCAGAACCTGTAGTAGCAGTTAGTGGCATACCAACAATAAAACTACTAGTTGAACTCATGCCAGTGATTGTTGCTGTCCAAGGACCTGTACCGGTTATAGACCCTATAGTACCAGTGGTGCTCAGTGTTGTACTAGCTAAAGCTGAAGTACCAATTGATCCTGTTGTAATAGCTGTAATGTATGTTCCTGCTGTAATTGCACCTGTGCTGGTTAAAATCATGCCAACATTGAATGTGTTAGTAATTGTACCAGTAGGAACAAAAGCGCCTGGAATATTTGGAATTCCTACTGCTAACAAAACACCAGTTGCACTGGCTGTGCCATTAGTTGTTGCTGTAATAGTTTGTGTACCAAAACTTTCTTTAGCTAATAATGCAAGTTTACTACCATTGTTATAATTTGCTATAAAGCCATATTGTCCCACACCAGTTCCACCTGTAAGATACAGTCGTAAACCTAAATATGCACTACTAACATTTAAGTCAGTGGCCGCAATTGTAAACTGAGCGTTTGTACCATTTTGTCCAGTATTTGCAGCCGTCATGTAATTCAAGCCACCTGTCAACCATCGAGTCTCAAATACAGCATTGTCACGAAATTCATTAGCTACCGTAGTGGCACCATAACCGGTGCTACTGGCAAAAGCAAATGTTCCTGAATTGGCTTGACTACCTGCAGTTGCAAATTCTACTCGATAAATTTTGTTTAAAGCATCAGTGACCACGTTGGAAATAATAGGGCCAGTGTATCTGTTGTTAACTTGAGCTGTAATTGGTATTTCAGTTGCATCGTACCCTTCTGCAACTACTCCATAACTACCGTATGAGCTATTTCCATTTGTAGCTCGGATTTTACCACCAGCTTCTGCTAGATAACCGATTTGATTATAATAACTGAATACACTAACACATTCGGTCAGTGACCCTGGTCCGTAGCACCATACACCGATACCATCACTTAATACTTGTGTAAAGTCATTACAGACAATACTATGATTACCGCCCTGATGTAGTGTTCCATCAATTTTTAATCCGACACATCCTGTTCCAAAAGTTGTTACATTTTGAACATACGGACTTTTTCTAATAATCCATGCACTGGTATCTTGAGGACCTGTACCAGGGTCTAGACTAACATATGCTCCTGCAGTTGGTCGGCTTGTACCATAACTTGCAGAGTAAGCAGTGCCAGTTAGGCTGGCTGTTGATAATGTAATATATTTTCCTGAAAGTGCATTATCATACGAGCTAGACAATGTTAAAGTAGTTACAGTTAAAACTTGCCCAACATAATAAGTTGTAGCAGAAATACCGCCTCCACCTGTACCAGTAACTGTAAATGTATTTCCTACAGCTAAACCAGTTGTACTAGTAATTGTGGCCACACCGCCTGTACCGGATGTACCAAAAGTTCCTACTGCTGTTGCTGTAATATTTCCAGTAGCTGTCACTAATGGTATGCCTACTTTTCCAGTTAAACCGTACAAAGTCATATTTCTTATGCCTGAACCGTTTCTGGTATAGAACATATTGCCTGATACATACCCTGCTGTAATTGTTAAACTAGAACCAGTTAGAATATTCATCGAAGGAGTTGTAGAATAAATGCTGTAAGTTCCAGTTAAACCAGGAATAAAGAAATATGCAGTGGTAGAAAATCCGGTAAAAGAATTGGTTAATTCATTACTAAGTGTCACTGTAGTTCCGTTGACAGCTGTAACAAATGTATTAGCAGGAATACCAGAAATAGCTGAACCATTTCCTGATATAAAATAACCTGGTTGAATATTAGAATTAGCTGAACTTAAAGTTATATTGTAAGATCCACTAGTACCATTAAATGTTTGACTTGTATTGCTGCTACCACTGGCGCCAGTCAGCTGAGATGTAATTTGAATAGGAGCAGTTATTATACCACCGCTGATAAAAGATCCTACTAAAAATTGTCCATAAGCTGTAAATGTAGTGCTTGTAGGGCTTGAAGTTGTAAAACTTATGTAAGAACCTGCCAACGCATTAGCATATGTGCTAGATAGTGTTAATGTGGTAGCTGTCAGCAATTGACCTACCCAGTAAACACCAGCAGAAAGGCCGCCGCCACCAGTGCCAGTTACAACAAATACATGTCCTGTATTCAGTCCTGCAGTAGTGGCTACAGTAACTACGCCACCAGAACTAGTGGTTCCATATGCGCCTGAAGTAGTTGCTGAAATAGTTTGACTTGTTAAAATATTATCAATACTGGTAATAGTCAGAGTAGTGTTGCTAATTGCCGCTCCTCCGGTAGATGATCCTGCTGTAGAGAAAGGTTGTACAACAACTCCTCTAAGTTCATCGCCGACTAACGCAGTATTTTCTGGCACTGTAATTGGTAAAATTTCATTATAGGTGCCATTTTTAATAAAGATTGTACTAGTGACTCCTGAATTTGGTGCTGGAATCGCTGTTGTGCTTTGATTTGTTAGTGCTGTAGTAATTATAGACATTAACGAACTGACTAAAGTTGATGCGCCAGTTTCAGCTGTGTAATTTGCATCAATAACTTGGCTAATTACAGAACCTGCTATAGTTCCTCCACTACTATAAGTTGCTGTATTTGAACTGGCAACCACCACACTGGTCTGACTTAGAGCAATAACTTTATAACTGCCATTATAACTACTAGGACTTACGCCTGAAACAGTTATGGTTTCGCCAATTACAAATGGACTGTTTGTTTGTGAGGCAAATGTATAAGTTACTTCACCGTTGAGCCCGCTTGCACCAGTTATACCTAAGCTAGTTACTCCACCGCTACCGCCTGATGTGTTCTGATATATGGTTCCCGGAGCTGTATTTGCCAAAACATTGCTTGTTAACAAACTTGATAGTTTTGATAATGCCGCTATATAGAAGGATACTTGAGCTGCTATGTTTGCATTATAGTAGATATTTGTGCTGCCTTGTTGGAAAAATGCTAGCGCGGCAGCTACAGTCTGACTATTACCGCCTCTAGAAATATCATATATTAAAGAATCTACAATGTATCCGGCATCTCTTTGAGTCTTATATTGATCATATGCAGACGATGGATTAAAAGGAGATACACTATTAGTTTTTTCGTAGATCATCCAATTATACATTTCTGCTACAGCCCAATTTTTGTTTTTGGTCAATAGGTAAGTTGCATTAGGATTTTGTAAGCCGTTAAACACCTGTTTAGCAGCATAAGCAATTGTTTTCCAAGGGCGATCTAATGTAGTACCATAACTAGGAGCAGGGCTATCCACTCCATTTGTATTACTAACATAATATACATTATTGATTAAGCCAAAATATCCCCAGCTAGGTAAGCCTGATGAGTTAACTTTTAAAACTTGCCCTGTTGCGCCAATCGGTAAACGAGTTGCACCTCCTGGGCCAAAATATGCTATATCACCTTGCGTGGTTAAAATACTAGTACTGGCTCCTGCAGCAATTAAGTTCCAATATGTGCCTGTTAAGTCATTTGCAGGACTATTACCTGATGCACCAGTGTGTGCTAAAATACAAATATAACTATTTGGTCCATATACGGTAATATCACCAGCAACATATAACGTTCCTGACGCCCAGGTTACTGCAAATCCACTAGTAGTAAAAGCAGATATAGCTCCAGTTGAAACAGTACTAACCGTGATGGTAATATCATTAAATGGACTAATGCCTCCTAGGCTAGATCCTAAAATTTTAATTACATCTCCAGCTGTATAATTAGATCCGCTGGAAGTTTTTGTTACATTATAAACTGTACCTGAGGTTGTTACTGAGAACACAGCTCCTGCTGCAGATCCGTTAGTCACTGAAACATTTGTCGTACTCAAAGAACTAAATGATAGCCCTGGAGCATTAAAGCGAATACCGCTGTTTAATCTACTCCAATAGGTATTATTTGGAGGTCGATTACCAGTGCTAGAAGTGTGATCTACTAGCGCAACATAAGTATATCCGCCATTTCTAACAACATTACCTACTTGATAACTTTGACTAGCTGACCAATCGCCTATTAATTTAAATCCAGTTGTAAACAACATCCAATTATTACTTGATATACTTCCAAATACAGATGCTGATCCTAGAGGACCGTTTTCAATCAAGTATTGAATAGATGTACCTGTTGGTGTACCTGTAACTACATACTGTCCGTTATATGTAGAAGGTGTCATGCCTGTAACAGTTATAGTTTGTCCACTTTGAAAACTAGTACCGCCACTAGAAACGGTCAAAGTTACAACACTTGCAGTGCTAGTAGCACCAGTTATAGTCAATGTTGTTGGGCTAGCAGCATCAGTTGACGGAGTAACTCCAATATTGACACTGCCAGCTATATAGGTATAACCACCGTAAGCTACGATATCGCCTACGGCATAAGTGGTAGAATTATTCCATGTGTTAAAATAAGTTAAACCTTCTACAAATCTTGACCAGTTACTTGCAACAAATGTGCTATAACTAGTATGTGGATTTATACAAATAAAAGTATCACCACCATATACCACAACATCATTTATTTTGTATCTTACGCTGGCACTGTTCCAATTGCCGAGATAGTTAAATCCTTTATGGAAATAGTCCCATTTAGATTGATCGTTTTCTAATCCTAATGTGGCAGTACTGGCGCTAATATGTGCTGTATTACAAACATAGACCAAACCACCATAAGTTACTACATCATTTATTTTATAATGTGTTGTTGGTAACCAAGCTGTTTGCCAATTAAATCCATCTGTAAATACAGTCCATTTAGATTGATCAGCTTCTAAACCAAGTAGGCTATTACTAACAACCGAACCAGTAGTACCGGTATAATTGCCTACTAGGCTATAACTTACTGTGGTGTTTGTAACTGCAGTAATAGTATATGAGCCATTAAATTGAGTAGTTGCAAAGCCTGATACTGTAATAGTCGATCCTACGGCGTAAGGAATTGCTGACTGAGCTGAAGCAAATGTTAAAGTCGCAGTTCCGGATCCGGCATTAGTAGTTGCTGAACTAATTGACAAAGTTTCTAATGTCGGTGTACTGGTATGTCCAGTATTACAAACATAAGTTTCAGCTCCATATTTAACAACATCACCGACTTTATATCTAGTATTATATCCCCACGCACCTGTGTAATTGAAACTGGCAGCAAAAACAGTCCAATTAGATTGGTCAGCTTCTAATCCTGCTGTTGTTTCAGGACTTGCACCTGAACTTGCGCTGGCATTACTAGTATGTGCTGTATTACAAATATACACATAACCATTGTACTTGACTAAATCATTTAAATTGTAAACAGTGTTTGTAGACCAGTTTCCAGTCCATGTCGAGCCATCGGCTACTTGGTTCCATTTAGAAGGTATTGCTGAAAAGTCAGTTCCGAATGCAGAAGAAGCTGTATGTCCTATAACACAAACATAAGTTTTTCCGCCATTTCTTACTACATCATCTTTAACATAAGCTGTACCAGTGGTCCAAGCGCCTTGCCATACAAATCGTAATCTTCCAAGTTTAAATTCTGCCATTTTAATATTCCTATGATATATTTATATTCTTAACCGGTAGCTCCGCCACCACCACCAAAGCTGTTTGCGAAGTATGACATTGCAAGCATATTACCGTCTGTTCCGGTAGGGACGCCATTACCTTGTCCTGTAAAATTTATTTTATTTAAAACTCTAATCTGAGTACCCGCAGTATTATAAATGACGGCTTGATTAATACCTTTGTTTCCAATGCCCACTAGGCCAGCAATTACTGTGCCAGCCGCGGCGTTAGCACCTCCAGTACTTACAGCTCTAGCAATATAGCTTTTAATCGCTCTTTGGGTTGGAATTATTGCATCACTGTTTGCTATAAAATAGCTGTCTGTTGAGAACTGAGTTATGATAACGGCATTTTGGCCAACAGATACACCTCCTAAACTCAATGCCGTTACTCCGCTTAAATTAAATAAACTAGCACTAATCGTAACGATACCAGTGGCTTGTTGAACTCCAAATAAATTACCAACTTTAAAATTACCATCTTGATCTGTAGACATAACAAATACACGACCAGCATTATTATATTGTACTTGCTGATTTTGTAAGGCATTTTGAATTGGAACATTGGGATAATTGGTATTATTAAAATTACCTGTACCAATGTATAAAAAATCATGTCCAGTTAAACGAACTTGACTATACTTCAAACGAATGGTTATAGTGGTTCCATGCAACGGAGTTTGAGCGTTGTCTAAATTTACACTTAATGTAAATTTATATGTTGTTCCTCCTAAAGGAACAATTGCTGTAATACTGTATTGAAAAACTATACCAGATATTACTAGATTAGCTCCCGGTGTAGGTTGAACCGTTATACCTTGTGCTATTAAAAATCCATCAGTACCTTGGTAGATATCTGCATAACCATTACCCGAAACTGTGACAACTGTGGTAGTTGTTTGATAATTTTGTCCTCTATTAACCCATGTAGGCTGACATAAAACTCCTTTGCCTAATCTACAGACAATATTAGCATTAGATCCTCCATTGATTAACACATTGGGATCAGTAATAGTAATTGAAGGCACACTGGTGTAACCAGAACCAGGATCCCATATTTTTACTAGGGTAATTGCACTGCCAGTGACTACAATTCTACCCATTGCAGTAGCACCTGCAGATATATTTAATCCTACACTAGAACCAGTAGTTGATACTGCTACCCAAGTAGGTGTCACATTTCCGCTGATAGCCGGATTTCCAAAAGCTAAACTAGTCCAATTTGCACTTGTCGATACAGATCGAGATACCCAATTAATTCCGTCTTGACTAGTAGCGGCAGAACTACTGCTGTAGGCTATGGTCATAAATAGTCCCTGCCCATAAGACACTGCTGTCCATTGAGCTGTACTTGGCAGCCCGTTAGATGCAGACCAAGTTATCCCGTCGAGACTATAGGCAGAATACAAAGAAGAACTGCTCACCGCTACAAATCTGTTATTGCCGTAGGTTACTCCTACCCAATTGGCTGTATTGGGTAGCGTAGTAGCTGTCCAAGTAACACCATTATTTGTACTGTAAGCAGCTGTATTAGATGTTCCGGTAGACACAGCAACAAATGTATTGGTTACTAAGCCGTATGCTACACTAGACCATTGTTGGCTGCTGGGTAAATTTCCTCCGCTTGTCCATGTGGTTCCATTGGTACTTACTGCGACAGAGTTTCCTGAACCTAAATATGCACTAGTTCCTATAGCAACAAAATAACCATTACCATAAGTTACACTATTCCATACCGCACTAACTGGTAGCACAGCTGACGACCAGGTTGATCCATTTGAACTGTAAGCAGCGGTTGTAGAGGCTCCGCCTAATCCTCCAGTAACTGCTACAAATAGATTTGGGACAGAACCATAAGCTAGTGAAGTATAAGTTCCAACTGGCAATATAGATCCTGGACTCCAAGCTATTCCGTTTGAACTGTAAGCACTTAATCCTGATCCGTCGATAGTTACAAATATTCCGTTACCGTATGCTGTACTAATCCATATACCGGCTGCTGGCAACACTGTTGAGTTTGGAACAAATGGAGGATTAGAAAATTGTGGTCTCGGTTCGATACTGTATTGAGTTGTAGAATCTAATAAAGATGCTATCGGATATCCCGGAATAACATGATCCCAACCTGCTACACCTGAACTTTCTGTAAAAACTGTTATAGTTTTACTAGTTGTATTATAAGCATTTATATATCCATATTGTCCAACACCAGTTCCACTAACAATTATAATACGCATGCCTTGATAGTTGGTAATAGTATTAGGATCATTCTGCGCAATTACAATTGTTGTTGTATTTCCGCCTTGAGCTTGATTTCCTGCTGTAATATATCCAGATCCGCCAAGCCCTGCGCTTGCTCCAGTAAGATGCGCTTCAAATATAGCATTATCTCTAAACTCTGATACTACAACCGATGCTCCAGTACCAGCGCCGCTAAATGCTATACTGGCATTTGTATAAGTTTCTCCACAATTACTAAATTCTAATAAAAGAATTTTATTCTGTGCTTGCCCAGCAAATGCAGAAACAACTTGTGCTGGGTAATACTCATTGTTAACTGTACCTGTCAGAGGAACTTCTAAAATATCATATCCTTCTGCAACACTACCATATGTTCCGTAAGAATTATTACCATTTGTCGCTCGAATTTTGCCACCTAATTCTGACAAATATCCTGCATGGTTGTAGTAGGTAAACACGCTAACACATTCAGTCAATGCGCCTGATCCAGTAGCCCATACACCGATACCATCACTTAACACTTGAGTAAAATCATTAGCAACAATAGATTTGTTTCCTCCAGCATGTAATGATCCATCAATTTTTAAACCCGCACAACCAGAACCAAATGTAGTTACATTCTGTACATAAGGGCTTTTTCGAAAAATCCATGCACTAGTATCTTGAGGTCCAAAACCTGGATCTAAACTCACATAAGCACCGGCAGTTGGTCTTCCTGTTAGATAAGTATTCAACGGACCTAATGAACCAGTTAAACCGCTGAGAGTCATATTCCTAATTCCGCTACCGTTTCGACAATAGAACATGTTCCCAGTAATATATCCTGCTGTCATCGAAATTGTACTGATTGTTTGACTTAAATTAACTGTATATAATCCTGCACCGCCACTTATTCCGCTTACAAAACTTGTGATTTGTGTTGGGTAATACATGGTAGAAGCTGATACCCACATCCCTATCACAATTGTGCCAGTTACTGGTCCTGTAACAGTTAAAGTGCTTCCGCTTATGCTTCCTGTAAAAGTAGCAGAAGTCTGTGAAGGCTGTACTATAGTGCCTCTTAACTCATCACCGACAAGAGCTGTATTTTCTGGAACTATTATTGGTATTATTTCATTGTAAGTACCATCTTTAATATTGATAGTGCTAGTTACTCCTGTGTTAGTAGGAGGAAGCGATGCTGTACTTTGATTAGTCAATGCTGTAATAATTATATTCATTAAGGAACTTACTACCACAGTTGCACCATTTTCAGCTGGCCTCGTTCCGTCTATATTTTGAACTAGTGCAGATCCAACTATCGATCCTCCACTATTGTATGCAGCTGTGGCTGTTGAAGAAAAACTTACGCTGGTAGGACTAACTGAAGTTACAGTAAATGTGCCATTATATACGGTTGGACTTATACTAGAAATCAAAATACTTTCACCTATGGTAAAAGGAATATTTGTTTGAGTACCAAAAGTTAATGTAGCTGTGGAACCATTTCCGCTAGCGCCAGTAACTGTAACAGAATAAGCGCTTGTTAAACCAGTTAATGCTTGATAACTATAAGTCGGAGCTGTGTTAGTTATAGCATTCTGCATAAGATTTGCCAGTTCTGATAAAGAAGCTGTAAAAAATTGAATTTCGCTAGCAATATTTGTTGTTAAAAAAGTATTTGTTCCTGGAATAAAAAAAGATAAAGCAGACGCCACAGTCTGACTATTACCTCCTCTAGTTATATCATAGATTATACTGTCAATTATATATTCAGCATCTCGCTGAGTCTTGTATTGATCATAAGATGATGTTGGGCTAAACGGACTGATGCTGTTAGTTTTTTCGTAAACCATCCAATTGTACATTTCAGCAATCATCCATTGCTTATTAGAACTCAAGAGATAAGCTGTATTTTGATAATAAGCACCATTTTGAACATAGTTGCATGCATAGGCGACTGTAGCAAAAGGAGCATTTAATGTAAGACCATACCCTGGAGCATCAACACCTGTGGTAGCAGAAACATAGTATACATCGTTTACTTGACCAAAGGCTTGCCAATAAGGTTGTATGCCATTTGATTTTAATACATTTCCTACTGAACCTATTGGTACTGCTGTCTGTTTGGTAACTGTATTATAAGTTGTTATATCACCTAAGTTAGCCAATACTTCAAAATGATCACCTTGAACAAAAACATTCCAATAAGTTTGACTAATATCGGCAATAGGACTATTTCCGCCACCGCCCGATGTTGAAGTATGCTGAAGAATACATACATAACTGGTTGCTAAGTATGTTACTATGTCGCCTACATCATACTGAGTAGCTGGCGCCCAACGATTCTGCCACTGTGTTCCTGAAACAATCAAAGTCCATGCAGAATTAGGTGTTGTGTTTGGATCAAAAGCCGCACTGTCTGTTATAGCAACATATAAATTACCATGTCTTCTTACTACATCTCCAGGCTGATAACTAGAGGTATTATTCCATTCTCCTACAATCAAATAACCAATGGTCAGTAATGACCATGAAAGAGAACTGGTGCTAGGATCTTGATTTAGATTATTTGCAATAGCTACATAACTATTACCACCATAATCTACTACATCTCCTAAAACATAGTATATACTTCCATTCCAAGAATTTCTATATTCTTGTCCTGGCAAATATAACGACCATTTACCAATGTCAAACAGTGATCCAGATTGATGTCCTATTGTGGCTTGATATATATTAGCACCATATTTTACTGTATCATTTAGTTTATACCTGAAATTTGACGACCATAAGGATTTATACTCAGTACCGCTAATAACCACTTGCCAATTAGATTGATTTGCTTCAAGTCCGCCTGGAATGCCTGGTGGTGCAATGCTAGGATCGTTATTAGTAGATGCACTATTATGTGCAGTTAGACAACGATAAACTATACCTCCGTATCTAACTACATCGTTTACTCGATAATGTGTGTTCAAAGTCCAATCTGTAGTCCACTTATCTGAATAAATTACTACTTGCCAGTTGGCAATATCTGTTTCTAACAAGTTGCTACTAACATGTGCAGCGGTTGCACGATATATAGTTCCGCCATATTTTACTATATCATCTACTTTATATCTGTAACCAGTGGTCCATACACCAATCCAGTAATCATTAATTTCATAATAAGACCAATAGCTTTGATTGTATTCAAGCCCTAACTGAATCTGTCCAGAAATGGTTGCCGATACTGACGACGATGATCCTGTTGTACTATTGCTAACAGTTACACTAGATAAAGTACTAGCTGTAACTGCAAATGTTCCATTAAAACCTGAAGTTGAAAATCCTGCAACAGTTACGTTAGATCCTACTAGGAATGGAGTTATGCTTTGTGGCGTAAAATTGTAAGTAACTGAACCAGTAGTCGGAGAACTGGGCACACAAGAACTAAGTAATAAAGATAAGTTACTTGGTACACTCACATGAGGAGTATTACAAATATAAATTGTGCCGTTATAGCTGACAACATCTCCGGCATTATACAATGTGTTGTTTACCCACACACCTTGCCAACTATAACCATCGATCCATAATGTCCAATAAGGATTTGGCACATTAGGAGTTACATTGGTGTTAATTTGATTTAAATCTGTATAGAATCCAGTAATTATTTCTTGACCAGTTAATAAAGTTTGAGTTACAGCCGTACTAGTATGTCCTACTAGACAAACATAGGCTTTACCACCATAACGGACAATATCATCTTTGTTGTAAACTGTTGCGCCAGTCCAATTGCCTTTCCAAGTAAATCTAAGACGGTCTATTCTAAATTGAGTCATTGTCTGATACCTTTATGCTTGATTTGATGCTGGATATGAATAAGTTTGATTGATCCTAGCCACAAGTTCTCCTGCAGAATCTATATAATAATTAATACTTACTTCATCCCATCTGTATTGTTCGTAATTTAAATTTGGATAGACAATATTATGATAAACATCTCTGCCTTCGAAGAAATCTACTCCTTCATCTAGCAAAAGATAATTTTGTGTTTGATCACCTGCATTGTTTATAAATGCTGTATCTGTTGCGTAGATAGTATCAATTTTCTGAATATATAAATCACCGGCATCTGTTCTTCTTAAACCATAGAAAAATCTTGGCTTACTGCCAATAATTTGATTGGGATCTATTTGACCTACATATGCCATGTTATTCTCCTTAACTTATTTCTACCCAACTCATTACTAAATCTAATGTGTTTGGAATACTAGAAGTAATAAAAACATTATTACTATTTCCTAAAACTAATTTTTCACCGTTTGAAACTACTCGTAAACTTTGATAAGCAGGAATTGCTGCATTACTAATGTAGTAAGCTGTTGTACCTGCCAGTGTATCTTGCAATTGAATTGTTGCTAATGTTACTTCTGAACTAGTGTTGGTTAAACTAAGTCCAATAACTGTTGTAACCGCAGAAGAATTAGA
>Ga0164296_1000774_pt1 | contig 36525 bp, 37 predicted proteins | sample GEODES057metaG_FD_113533 | JGI IMG/M metagenome (GOLD analysis project Ga0164296, IMG submission 113533) | Dystrophic lake water microbial communities from Trout Bog Lake, Wisconsin, USA - GEODES057 metaG | ecosystem: Environmental > Aquatic > Freshwater > Lake | place: USA: Trout Bog Lake...
CCAAGATCAGTTTTGGCAACCAGCGCTTGAATTTGAACGATCAAATTGGGAATTTGAAATCCCAAGCTGAACCCACACAAGGAAAAGACCAAGACCAAGTAATAGTGTGGATCACTGGGTTGAATCAACGTCACCAAAAAAATACCTAGAGTCAAAAACAAGATGCCAAACGTAAACAAGCGCTGAGGTTTTTTGACACGAGTGATCAAACGACCATTCACAATACTCCCAACGGTAATCATCACCAAAATAGGGGTCACTAAAAGCCCTGCATCTGGAGGAGACAGGGAGAAGCCGGCTTGCAATAAAAGTGGAGCGTAAAAAATCAAAACGAACATGATGAAACCGGTCAAGCCCGCCAAAACCGTCATGATCCTCACGGGCTTGCTCTCAAACAGGTGGGCAGGAACAATTGGAGCAACGCTGCTCTTTTGATGACGGACGAAAATGTATCCAAAAAACAGCGAGGAGATCACGAGCCCCCAAAATATCCAGCTGAAGAACCCAAGAGACTCGCCAAACTCGGATGTCGCCAAAATGGCCGAAATCGCAAAAACCAACAAAATCACACCCCACCAATCCATTGACTTGGAGGAGCGAGAATTGTGGTGAATGACATGAGGCAAATGTGCCCAGACAAACAGCAAAGCAATCAAGCCAATTGGTAAATTGACATAAAAAACACTTCTCCACCCAAAGTGCTCGGTCATCCATCCACCCAAAGCAGGCCCCAAAGCAGATGCAATGCCAAAAGCAGAAGACATCATGATCTGCCACTTCACGCGTTCTTTCATATCTGGGAAAAGATCTGGAACGCTTGCAAAAGCCGAACCCACCAACATCCCACCTCCAGCACCCTGAAGAGCCCTGGCCAAGACCAACTCCAACATGTTGTTGGCCAATCCACAAAGGGCAGAAGAGCCGGTAAAGACGATGATGGCCGCCAACAAAAATGGCTTTCGACCCTTCAAATCCCCCAAGCGCCCTATGACGGGGATGAATGTTGCATTGGTGAGCAAATAGGCAGCCGCAACCCAAGGGTATAAACCAAAGCCCTGTAACTCAGAGACGATTCTAGGCAGTGCAGTGCCGACAATGGTTTGATCTAAGGCAATCAAGATGATCACAACAGAGATGCCAAACATGGCCGCGGCAGGATTATTTTTTTTGAACATTCAACCCATTTTAATCAGATTGAAAATTTCTGCCCCAAGCTGAGGATTTTTGCTCTTGGGAAATTTTAATTTCAATGTTATGGTTAAGCCCAAGGGCACGATTTGCGCAAGGTGACCGCCAAAAAGCAAAACGAAGAAAAACGCAGACCTTCAATTCAATTTAAATCTTATTCAAAACATGAAATCCAACCTACAAATTCATCCCGGCTTGAGCCGTGCCATTTTGTCTGCAATCTCAGTGATACTTACTTTACAAGTATCTGCATTACATGCACAAAGCACATGGCCATCTAAACCAGTCACTTTGGTAGTGCCTTTTGCCACTGGAGGCACAACCGATATTTTGGCTCGTGCAATCGGTCAAAAGCTCACCGAAAATCTCAAGCAACCCGTGATCATTGAGAACAAAGCAGGCGCTGGTGGCACACTAGCAGCCGGAGTAGTTGCGAAGACTCCTGCAGACGGTTATACCCTTCTCATGTCCACCATCGCACACACCATGGCGCCAAATCTTTACAAATCACTGAACTACGATTTTGAAAAGGATTTTGACCCCATTGGAATGGTCGCCATCACACCCAACGTTTTGATCGTTAACAATAATTTACCTGTTAAATCAGTCGCTGAATTGATCTCTTTCATCAAAGCACACCCAGGTGAAATCAACTACGGCTCAGCTGGCTCTGGAAGCACAGAACATTTAGCAGGAGAGCTATTTGGCATGATGGCGGGTGTAAAAATTTCACATGTTCCCTATAAGGGTGGAGCTCCCATGATGACAGACTTAATGGGCGGGCAAATACAAATGGCAATTGAAACCAGCCCTTCCGCACACCCGCAAGTGGTGGCTGGTAAAGTGAGGGCATTGGCTGTCACCACAATGGAGAAGTCGGCAGCTTATCCAGGTGTTCCAACCTTGAACGAATCAGGTGTCAAAGGTTACGACTTCATCACATGGTTCGCACTCATGGCCCCTCATGGAACACCTGCACCAATCCAGACCAGACTCACCAAGGAGCTTGGAGCCGTATTGAGTGACCCCAGCATCGTGAAAAACTTTGATGAACAAGGTGTAACGCCTGGAGGCATCAAGCCAGCTCAAATGCCTGCATTCATTAAAAATGAAACTCAAAAATGGGCCAAAGTGGTCCAAGAGTCAGGAGCTAGGGTCGATTAACGAATCTCTGAACATCGCCATGTCACAGACCTTAGACTCCCCCAAGTCAGTTGTCGTTGAAGGACATGGTGTGTTCGTGCGATATGGTTTTTTGTCTCGGCAAATGCACGATCAACTACAAGCATCCCACAAGAGACAAGTGCCCATTGAGTCACTCAGTGCGATTTGCAAAAGGGTTGCTTGTAAAGGTTTTTTTTCGAAGCATTTGAAAATTTCAATTGCAAATGGCCTGGTGTTGAGCAATTTGGAAGATATCCGAGAACATTTTCCGATCACCTTTTACCCAGACACGGGTTTAATCGACTTTGGCGCAAGGAGAAAATACGCTTTGGTCCATCTTCAACACTTGAGTGGGAAATGGGTTGACGATGAAGTCTCAACTCGCGGACTCAAAGGCCTCATTTTTCAATATCAGTATCACGACTTCGATATCAAGCATCACTTCCCGCTCTTTGAGCTAAAACTGAAGGGCAAGTCTCTCAAAGAGGGAGAAATGCGCATCACTCAAGAGGATTTTTTTCTTTTTGATGAAAACAAGATTGAGACTCGGTTACGCTTTAAATGTTGAATGCTCGATCGTATTCACGCCACAGGGGGATAGAGTTGATTCTCAATCACCAACCCCACAAAAAAAAGCAAAAGAAGTATCAAAGTCGTCGCGAGTGAATACAGGCTCAATTTTTTAAACTTTCTCTCACCTCCTCTTAGAAACAGGAGGTAAAAAAACATGGAACTCATGAGTCCAATCAAAAAAAACAATCTAATGAGTATCAACATACCAAATCAAAGCATCACGAGTAGTCTCTAGCCGCCCAGAAAGTTGCTCCTTCAGGCCCATAATGTTCGCTGTGCTCCTTGAACTTTGGCAACTCAAAGCGATCACCAACTTTCAATGCGCGTGAAACACCATCGACGACCAGGGTGAAATCACCTTGAACAACAAGCGCACTCACCTTGAACTCATGCCGATGAGTCTCGAGCACTTGGTTGGGTTTCCACTCGCGCACCAAAACTTCTTCAAAACCATTCTTCATGGCTTGTTCACTGAATTCATCGTAGCTTGGCAGGTTCATTTAAGTCTTCCTCAATTAAGTTCAATTCAATGGCGTCATTCCCAATTTGGAAATGATCTTTGCAGTTTGTTCGGACAACAAAATGGATATGAATTCCATGGATCTGTCCAAGACTTTTGATTGAGCACCAACTGCAACGGAATAAAAGGTATAACTTTGCACATCCTCTGGAAGCAAACCAACGATATGAATACCAGGCACTTGAAGCAACTCACTCAATTGGTGAATGGCCAAGTCGGCTTGCCCATTGACCAGCGTCGTACCCGCAAGCCCACCTTGCACCAAAACAGCTTTAGGCTTTACCCAGACATCCCAGCCTAATCGCTTGAAAAGCTGATCCAAGTAAATACCGCTGGAACCTCCTGAGGCCGGGTCAATGTAGGCCACCTTTTGAGAGCGTTCCAAAAAGCCTTTGAGGTCGCTGATGTTTTTCAAATCCTCACCCAAAGCAGCACTTTGGGTGGCCAGTCCAATTCCGACTTTTGAAAGGGGTCGAATGCTGGAGGCAATCAGCTTTTGATCTTTCGCGAACTTTTCAAGTACAACCGGTGGAAGAATCACCACGTCGAAGGGTTTGCCCTCGGCAACCATTTTTGAAAGAACACCTGCCGTCTCATTGACCAATATTACATGTACACCTGATTTTTTTTCAAACTCAGGGATCACTTCAGCCAATACGCCCTTCAAAGTACCCGTGGTGAACACAGTCAACTCTTGAGCGGCGACGCCCATTGAACTCATACAGAGCAGCAAAAAAGATAACAAGTATGTAAAAAATTTCATCTTTAAATCCAAAAATATCAAGAGACCGCTAACTTCACTCTACAGATGATCATGTGCTGAGAATAACAGAATTAAACTAAAATGAGCACAAGGACTTTGAAACTCACAGGCCCACGAATCAAGACCAACTCAACCGGAGACACATCATGGCAAAAGCATACTGGATCACTTTTTATCACGAGATACACAATGCAAAAAATCTTGCCGACTATGGCGCCATTGCGGGCCCGGCAATTGCACAAGCTGGAGGAAAGTTCCTAGCTCGAGGCATGCCAAGTGCAGTCAAAGAGGGAGGCAAAATGGAGCGCACTGTGCTCATCGAGTTTGATAGCTTAGAGCACGCCTTGGCCACTTATGCCAGCGAAAATTACAAACTCGCTGTCAAGGCACTCGGAGAAAATTCTGTGGTCAGAGATATTCGCATCATCGAGGGCGTCTAACTGCAACCCCAGTTGGAGCAGCGATGTCGATTTCATCTAACCTTGCTTTATCCAGTCAGCACTTTTTTCCCACAACTCCGCCGCCAAACTTTCATTGCGCGCATATACGGTTGGCTTTTTAATGCGTGAGTTGGCATAGAAAAATCCAGTTTCGCTGTGAGGCGCATCCAAAGCGCAGTACAAACTGGTGCGCGCTCCTTGCTGTGGTGAAATCAACGGCCCCCATTTGATTAAGGGCATCAAGCCCAAAGGCAAATGTCGCCAAAAGTCAGAGCGAATGACGCCAGGATGGAGGCTATACGTCGCCAACCCTTTGTGACTGTAATGCTTGGAGAGTTGGGAGCTGAACAAAATATTGGCCAACTTTGAAACTGCGTAATCTTTTGCGCCCAAAATGCTTTTTGTTTCTTGTCTAACCTTTAACCAATCGATGCCCCAAGCAAATCGATGGGCGTTACTGGCCACAGTCACAACTTTAGGGGCTTTTGCATTTAGCAATGCACCCATCAAGAGATGGGTTAACAAAAAATGTCCCATGTGATTGACTCCAAATGCCACCTCAAAACCATCAACGGTGCACCCCTTCTCCCCACCAACGCCTGCGTTGTTGATGAGCAAGTCAAGGTGTGAGTTTTCCAACAAAAAGGAATTGGCACTGCTTTGAATCGCTGAAAAATTAGCCAAATCAATGGGTAGCCATTTGACCCATGCGCTGGGATGCGCTTTTAAAATTTCATCTATCACCGCCTGGGTCTTGGACTCGGATCTACAAGCCAAATACACCCTGTAGCCGCGCTCAACCAACCCCCAAGCTGTGTATCGACCAATTCCAGTGTTGGCTCCTGTGATCAAGGCAATGGGAGGAGCGGAGTCTAAGAGATCTAGATTTGACATGGCGAAATGATCCAGTTGATATTTCGCTTGAGTTTAATTCAACTCCTCTTGGAAACGTGGACACAGAAATCTCTGTGAATTGCACTCGTGTAATGAGTCCTCATCGCTGACCGTCGTGGACGGTAACATTTTCCTTACTAAGTCCACCCAATCGAGCATGAATTCGACCACCAGTGCCCATGAGCAACGCAAACAAAATCTCTTTTGGTCTCGGAGCGTCTTGAATGCCGATCTCCATGCTGTTGTAGTGACTGCGAACGTAGCTAGCATGTATATAGTGCAAGGGAACCATTAACCTAAAGCCGGTGTGACCAACGGCTTTTGCAGAAGGCACGATGGCTTTGGGGTCTCCAAGCAAAGACCTCATTGCCCAGCCTCCAGCCTCGTGCCACACAGCACCATGTTCCATTTCACCATCCACGCCCACAATCGCAGCTTTGCTGTAGACCTCAATTTGGTCACGCCCCAAAACATCAATGAGCTCCTGGGCCAATACGGACCCCAATTTTCTCAATTCGGCCATAAAGGGCATTAGGTCAGGCTCATATCTTCCAGCATAGGGATTTGCAACTACAGCACAAGCAGCAGCCAACTTCAGCGGCTTGTTGGATACTGGGCCACCTTCATGGTAGATGGTTTCAACATTCAAACTTTTTTTTCGAATTTTTATGAGATCCATAGATGGTCTTTCAATTGAACACTAAGCGTCTGGGAAGCAATTTATGCACATCCAAACAGGCTTGACTTGAAATTCATTATTCGATCAATTGATCACGACAACACTAGGGAATACCACCAAAAATCTAGCTCATTAGGGAAAGCATATGACTCTTGGTTGGTCTCAGTCAATGAACAAGTTGGGGTTTTTCATAGTACTCAAAGCTTGACGATTGCAAGATAAATGAGTGTGTAGTCAAGTGTCCTAAACGTTCTTAAAAATCATAAACAAGATGCACGCATTAAAGTTACTATTGATCCTATCCCTTATGCATGTAAGCCTTGATTTAAAAGCGCAAAGCTGGCAGGCCCCAAAGACAATCCGATTGATCATTCCTCAAGTCGCTGGTGGTGGCGCAGACTCAATTGGGAGGGTGATCGCTCAAAGTCTGGGCGAAAAACTGGGCAGCACTGTGATTGTGGACAACCGACCTGGCGCAAACGGAGGCACAGGGGTTGAGCAACTCCTACACTCAAGTAACGACGGCTCAAATTTGATCTTGGTTTTCACATCAGTCATGGCCATCAACCCTGCTGTGTACAACAAATTGAATTACGATCCACTCAAAGACCTCAAACCACTGGGTGCTGTGTGTGAAGTACCCATGGTGATGATTGCAAATACAAATATGCAAGTGAGTTCAGTTAATGAGTTGATCGCCTTTATCAAATCGAGACCAGGTACAGTATTTGGAGCCTCCGGTGGAAATGGAGCTTTCTCTCATTTACTTCTAGAACTCTTCAATTCCAAGACAGGACTCAGCATAGCCCACGTTCCGTTTAAGGGTGAGGCAGCAGCTGTGCAACACGTCATGTCCAATCAAGACTCTATGATCTACTTCAGTACACCTACCCCAGTTCTGGGACCAGCACAAAGCGGTAGACTAAAAGCACTTGCAGTTACAACCTCTCAAAGGATGTCACAGCTGCCAAACGTTCCCAGCATGAGTGAACTAGGAATGAACGATATCAATGAAAGTTTTTGGTACGGAATTGCAATTCAAGCGAGCACACCAAGCACCGTCTCAGATGTGTTGGCTCAAGCGGTATTTGAATCGGCTAAGACTAACGTTTTGATTCAGTCTTTGGACAAGATTGGCTGCAACTCCCATCCTCTCACGTCAATCGATTTTGGAGAGAGGATCAAAATGGATCATGCCAAATATGGCGCCATTGCTCGTGCAGTTGGGATGAAGATAGATTAGTATTCAGTGAGCCACAATCAATTGAGAGAGCAAATCGGCATTACTCAACAAGGCTGCACTCTCTCCTTGGTGTATGACTTGGCCTCTGCTCAGAACCAAAACATCTTGAGTTACGCCCAAGGCCAACTTAGCTGACTGTTCTACCAAAATGACGCTCAAAGACTCTTCCTTGATCAGCCGCTCAATGACTCTCAAGAGCATCTCCACAATAATGGGAGCCAAACCCTCCATAGGTTCATCGAGAAGCAACAAATCGGGACTACCCATTAAAGCTCGCCCCATGGCGAGCATCTGTTGCTCTCCTCCGGAAAGCTGATTGCCCATGTTATGTTGCCTCTCAGATAGCCTGGGAAACAAATCATAAACGCGCTCTAGTGGCCATCGCCCGGGCCGTTGAGCCACTTTCAAATTCTCAGCAACCGTGAGAGAGGGAAAAATATCGCGGGTCTGGGGAACATAACCGATTCCCAACCTAGAACGCTTGTAAATAGGGGCCTTTTCAATGGATTGGCCCTTAAAAGCAATTTGTCCACTCTTCATTTGGGTGTGCCCCATGATGGTGGCAAGCAAGGTGGTTTTTCCAACACCATTTCGCCCCAAAATGGCCAAGGATCCACAGTTGGGCAGTTTAAGATTAATGCCCTCTAATACGACTGTCTCTGCGTATCCAGCCCAAACGTCATTGAGCTGCAAAACATAATCTAAAGATTGGTCACTCATGGCCTTCACCCAAATAAACTTGATGAACTCGGCGATCGTTTGCAATCTCGTCGGGAGTCCCTTCACACAAGACTTTACCCTGAACTAAAACAGTGATTTTTTTGGCAAACTTAAAAACCAAGTCCATGTCGTGCTCGATGATCATGATTGCAATTTCACTGGGTAAAGAGTCAATGGCTTGAAGAATTCGGTGTGATTCAACGGAGGGTACGCCTGCTGCAGGCTCATCCAAAAGAAGCACCTTGGGCTTCAAACCCAATGCTATGGCCATCTCCACCAATCGCTGTTTGCCATATGGCAAATCTTTCGTGAAAACTTTGGCATCCCCAGAGATTCCCAGTAAGTTCAACAATTCGAGAGATTCTTCAATGATTCTTTTTTGCGAAGCAGCGGTAGACCAAAATTGATTGGAAACGTTCTCACGCTCCGCAATAGATAAACAAACGTTATCCAACACGCTCATTTTGTTGAACAAGGTGTTGATCTGAAAGGTTCTACCCAATCCCTGCTTGACTCTTTCTGCTTGAGACATTTGGGTTACATCTACCCCACCCAGCAAGACACTGCCTGAAGTGGGCGTCAAACGGCCAGTTAATAAATTAACAAAAGTGGTTTTACCGGCTCCATTTGGACCTATCAAGGCATGACGAGCGCCAACAGGCAGCTCAAAGTTGATGTCTTCAGCGACTGTTAAAGCCCCAAAGCTCATGCAAACACCCTTGGTTTGAATTGCCATTGTCATTTTGCGCTCCCCTTGAACAGCATCAAAATGCGATCGAGCATTCCCAAGATACCCCCTCTGGCGAATAAAACAACAAAGAGCAACAACACACCAATCCCCAAAGTCCAATATTCTGGGAATTGTTTGGCCAAAAAGTCCTGAGCAATCAAAAATACAATTGGTCCCACGAAAGCGCCATACATACGCCCCACTCCACCCAAAATCAACATCACCAGCAATTCACCCGACGGCTCAAAACCCAATACATTCAATCCAACGAATTGATTGGTCTGAGTCAATAAAGCTCCAGCAATACCAGCGAGTGCTGCAGAAAAAGTATAGACATACATCAACTTGCTATAAACACCAGCACCGATGGCTTGCATGCGAAGGTTGTTTTCACGAATTCCAGTAAGGGATGCGCCAAATGGAGAAAATATCACCCTTCTCACAACATACCAACCAACAAAGAGAACCAGCAAACACCAAAGAAAGGCAGTTTTGCCGAACATGTCGAAGTTAAACAATCCAACAATTGGGGCAATGGATACGCCAGAGAGTCCATCCGCTCCTCCAGTGATGTTGGTGGCTTTGTTTGCGACCTCCAGACAAAGTGCTGCAATGGCTAAAGTCAACATGAGTTGAGTTAGTCGTTTGGTGCGCAAAATAATGGCTCCCGTGATCAAGCCCAATGCTGCAGAGACGATTGCACTGATGATTAGAGATATAACGGGGTCGGTCAGATGAAACCTGACAGACAAAATACCGCAAGTGTATGCACCAACACCGAAAAATGCGGCATGACCCAATGTGATGATGCCCGAGTAACCCACTATCAAATCGAGAGACAAGGCAAATAAGATGTAGATGAGAACTCGGGAGCCTAAAGACAAATACTCAGGCAAGAAGTAATAGACCAAAACACTTAAAACCCAAGGTAAAACCTCAGTCCACCTCAATCGTGGGTTTGCACTGTAACCAATGTATTGACTCATGATCTTTTCCCAAAAAGACCAGCAGGTCTCCAAAGCAATAGGGCAATGGTGGCGATGTAGATGAAGAAGGAACCCAACTCAGGAATCCAATACTTGCATGCTGTATCGGTGACACCAATCAACAATGCAGCAACAAATGGTCCTTTTAAGCTTCCTAAACCGCCCACTGACACAACGATCAAAAAGAAGACCAACTGCTCCAAGGGATAAGTGGGCTGAATGGCAACGATATCTGCACCCAATGCTCCACCCAAGCCGGCCATGCCGCTACCCAAAGCAAACGTGATGGTGAACAATCGCTTTGTATTGATTCCAATCGACTGCGCCATGGGTCCATGATCAACAGACGCTCTGACCATTGCACCCCATATGGTGCGTTCCACACCAAACCAAAGACCGCCAATGATCAAGGAGCTGAAACAAATGATGAAAACGCGGTAGGCAGGAAAGTCTCGACCCAACAATGAAAATTGCCCGCGCAAGTACTCAGGCAAAACGACCGGTTGCTGCAAAGTGCCAAAAGTCAATCTTGCACAAGCCACGCCAATGTAGATGATGCCAATGGTCAGTAAAACTTGCTCGAGTTCAACTGCACCATAGAGCCTTTGATACAAAAGTTTTTCCAAGACAACACTCACCAGTGCAATCAACGAAAAAGACAAAAACAAGGCCAGTGGAAATGGAATGTTGAATTTAGATAAGGAAGTCACCAAGACGTAACCGCCAGCCATGGCAAAAACGCCGTGAGCCAAATTGGTAAATCCCATTAACCCCATCGTGATCGATAAACCAACGGAAATCACATAAAGGATCATTCCATAGGCCAGACCGTGAAAGGCGACGCTGATCAGTGAAGCGAAAAAAGAATCCATTAGGAAATTAAACCCATTTAAACAAATAATCCCTTGACCTTGCGGTCAAGGGATTGATTAAAAGACAGCAATTATTTCTTCTTGTCAGCTTCTTTCATTGGATCTTTGATCGCTGTACCAATGGTTTCGATTTCAACATTGGCAAGCTTACCGTTGACCTTTCTAACTTCACGCAAATATTCAGGGTTGATCACATCGCGAGTTTCTGGATCAATTGAAAAGGTACCCCTGGGGCTGGTCGTGCTTTTGTACTTCTTGAGCAATTCCATTGTCTTATCAGGATCAACTTTACCCGCTTGTTCACGAATGGCGTAGAAGATTGCATCCATTGCATCCCAAGCGCCCACTGCCATGAAGCCAGGTGTATGGTCCTCTCCGTACTCCTTGCGATAAGCGGCCACAAAAGCCTTGTTAGAAGGACGATCAGAAGCAGCGGAGTAATGGTGAACTGTTGTTACACCCAATGCCACATCTCCCATGCCTTGCAACTCTTCATCAGTCACGATGTCACCAGTACCGATGTATTTGATACCCGCCTTTGGCAAGTCCAAATCGGCATAAGCCTTCATCATTCCGGTTGCAGCTTTACCAGCTGGGTTGTAGCCAAAAATCACATCGGGTTTGGCATCCTTGATTCTTTGCATGAAGGGGATGAAATCAGGGTTGGCCAAAGGAACGCGGACGCTGCCAACGATCTCACCACCACCTTCTTTAAATCCTTTGATAAATCCTTCCTCAGCCTCATGGCCGGGCGCAAAGTCGCTGACCGCTGTGTAGGCTTTTTTGTACTTTTTAGCAGCCCACTGGCCTAGTGGATATGCTGACTGCCAAAGAGTAAATGAAACCCTGGCCATGTAAGGCGCATTGTTCATGATCCGAGCACCAGCAGCATTCATGCTAATGAATGGCACCTTCGCTTCAGTGGTGAGTGGTGCAATCGCAGCCATGTTTGGAGTCCAAACAAAGCCAGTCAAGAAGTTCACTTTGTCGCGAACGATCAACTCTTGGGCAACACGCTTGGCTGCATCTGGATTTGGGCCTGTGTCATCGCGAGTGATGACTTCAACTTTTACGCCAGGGGGCAGCTTATCGCCATTGAGCTTCATATAAAGCTTAACGCCTTTGTCCAATTGATCACCTTGGGCAGCTGCTGCGCCACTGTAAGAACTCAAAAATCCAATTTTGACGGTCTGAGCTTGAGCCATACTTGCCATAGCCAAAGCGCTTACAAGGGCGCCAAGCCGCATGAGTGATGAAAATTTCATTGAAACTCCAAAGTCAATTACAAAGAGAGCCATATTATTGAGTAAAAAGCACATAAAAGCATCAGCTGTAACCTTCATTCGCATACAAATGCAATCTTATTGGTACATAAACGATCTCGCTATTATTAGCATAAACCCTAGGTGCACAGCACAACTCAACCCTTTCATTCACTGAAGGGCTTGTTGCAAAAATTTTGATAACTCCCTCAACGCGCCCTCCCAGACACGCATTTGCTTTTGCCTAAATAGCTTGGTGTTGTCATACCATGGGGTTTTTGTGCCAGATTTGAGCCATCTCCAATCCGCATTGAAGGGCAAAAGGATCAATGTGGGTGTGCCAGTCGCACTGGACAAGTGAGCGGTTGAATTGTCAACTGAGACCACCCAGTTGCAACAAGTGATCAAAGTGGCCAAGCCATCTAAATCGTTGAACTTATCCAAACCAGGAATACGAAAGAGGTCAATGCCAAGCGCAGCCTTCAAGTTTTGAGTTTCTTCACTGGTGTCTCCATATTGAAGATCGATGAAGCGAACTTGGGTAAGGTTCAAGCTTTTTATCAGCGTTACCAAGTCAAGGCTTCGGTCCTTGCCAGTGGTCAAGCTCTTGCTTTTCCAATTGACCCCGATCCATATTTCGCCGGATTCCTTATATTGGCGAATGATCTCTGCTCTTCGTTGCTCATCAACCCTCAAGTGCTGACTCGCGTTTGAAGAAATCGATTGAAGGTCTTTGCCGAACCATCTGCCCAAACTCCCCAGGGGTAGATGTGCATCAAAGTCTGATTCATTGATTTGAATTTCACTGGAAACGAATTTCAAACTCGGGTAAGTTCTTTCCAACAACGCCACAAGTCTTGGGTCTAATTGAACTGTGACACTACCTGCGAGAGATGAGACGTGGTTCAAAAATTTACAAAACATCACCTCAGTTCCCACGCCTTGTTCGGGCCAGATGAGCAAGCGCTCAACTCTCATACCTATTTCCATCGGTGGACGAGAAGTGCTCAAGACGGGGGAACTCAACTTGGGGTCGAGCCATCTCCATTCATAGCATTCCCAACCCTCTTGGAAATGCCCGTTTTGTAATAGAGCAAAAGAGCGACTCAAATGAGAGTCAACGTGATCGGGCTTGAGAATTAGAACCAAATCATAAAGAGCCAAAGCGCTTTCAATCTGCTTTAAATCCTGCAAAGCATTAGCCTTGTTCAGTAGTCCTTGCACACTAAAAGGATCAATGCAAATTGAACGGTCGTAGCAACGAATGGCTAGATCTAGCTGTCCCTGCTCTTTGAATATCACGCCTAAATTGTTGTGACTATTGGCATGAAAAGGCCTGATCAACAAGCTTCGTTGAACATAGATTTGAGCATCTATAAATCCACCTTGCTCTTTTGCGATGTAACCCAAATTGAACCAGGCACTCGCAAAAGCGGGATCACAAATCAGTGCTCTCTCCAAGTCTAGGACCACAGCATCTTTGAATCCCATTGAAGCATTGAGCAAGGAAAAATTAAAATGGGCTCTGGGATTCAAAGGAGAAACCATCAACGCCAAGCGGTATGCACTCAATGCGCTTTGATTTTCCCCCAACTCTTGAAAGACCTGAGCCAAATTGAGAATCAAAGATACAGAACCTGGCTCTAGAGCAATGGCAATCTCCAAACAACGCTTTGAATCTGAGAAGCGCCCAAGTCCCATCAGCACAATTGCCTTTTGGCTCCAGGCCATGGACAAAGAAGAGTCTCTTCTCAACGTTTCATCTAAATGAAACAAAGCCAAGTCAATTTGCCCCAATTGATGATAAGTCAAAGCAGCGTTGTACCAATGTAGCGCAACTTTATCGTTGATCAGCAAAGCACGATTGAAAGCCTCAAGAGCTAAGTTGGATTGTTTTTGTTGCTCTAAGAGCAGACCCAAATTGAACTGAATCGCAGAATTGGTGGGATCAGCCACCATGGCTCGGCCAAAAAACTCCAAGCTTTGAGTAACGCACTCTCGCTGAGCGTTGAGCATGCCAAGCAGCAAATGAACCTCTGCGCCCAGGGGGAAGAAACTGAGCAATTTAAGGTAAATTGACTCAGCCTCATTCAATTGCCCATTCTGGTGCAATGAAAGCGCCAAATCGCGCCAAGCGTCTGGGGTGAGGATTTGTCCTTTAAAGACAATGGAACTTGGTGAAGTCAAAAGATCCATGTGTCTTTCATTGCGGTATTGAGAGAGAAATTATTAACCCCACTGAAGTCCAACAGACTCGATGCCAGCGATGCAAATCTCTTCGTCCTCATCCCCCGTTCCGCCACTCGCGCCAACCGCACCAATGATTTGGCCATCTGCTGTTTTGATCAAAACAGCACCTGTCTGAGGCAAAAATCGGCCTTCAGCAGTGGCGGCAAGGGTTACGAAGAAGTTAGGATTGTCTTTGGCTCGCTGCGCCAAGATTCGGCTACTTGACCCCATCCCGACTGCGCCCCAGGCCTTGCCTCTTGCGATGTCAAACCTGAACATGCTCGCTCCGTCCTCGCTTGCAAATGCTTTCAAATGACCAGCCGAATCCAAAACCACCACACCCATGGGCTTGAATTGAGAGGCTCTGGCTTTGATCAAGGCGTTTTCAATGATTTTGTTGGCAATATTCAAGCTCAAATGGGACATGTTCAAACTCCTAGGTTCAATCGATTAAAACTTCATTTTAGGAGGAATTTACCCAATGGCTCAGCTTCAAGACCAATACTTGTAAAAGACATTCCAAAGAACAAATGAATGCAAAAAAGATTTCACACCTTCAACTTTGATTTAGATCAATGAGCTACACAGTTACACCAATTGAAAAGGCAACTGCATTACATTAACATGATGGATTGATAATGCAAATTTCCCATCAAAAAGTTTGTCAAAACTCAACTTTTATTGACTCTCCTACTTTACTGAAACTGAAAGCTTTTCATGACACATGCTTCCTCAAGAATCAAAGCCCTGCGCAGCGTTTCACTGCAAGTTCCCGATATGAATTTGGCTTTGAAGTTTTTTAATGACATTTGGCATTTGTTAAACGTAGGCCAACAAGATGGGAAAGTATTTTTAGCCGGTTCTGGTCACGATGCATTTTTAATCTCGCTCATTGAAAAACCAGGTCCAGCAAAAGTCGTAGACGTGACTCTCAGAGCTCATCACCTCAAGAACCTTGATGAAATCAAAGCTTCACTGACAGACAACAATGGCAGGTTACTGGAGGACACCCACCAGGTCAATGAACCAGGCGCAGGCCAAGCCATTACGGTCTGTGATGGAGATGGAAGAATTTTCAAAATCATTCATGGCGATCAACCCCGAGCCTTTGATGCTTCACTTGAGTCAAACTCAAAACTCAAAGATATGCCCATTCGATTAGCACACACAGTTCTCAACAGTGACAAAGTTGATGTCTCTCAAAAATTCATGGAAAACGTTTTTGATTTTTGCCTCTCTGACCGAACCAAAATCATGGCCTTCATGCGTTGTAATGATGACCACCACAGCATTGCTTTTGGCGATACGGACAACAATGCGCTCAATCACATTGCTTTTTTAATGCCAGATCTTGATTCGGTGATGCGCGGAGGTGGTCGATTAAAGGACAATGGCTTCCCCATAGCTTGGGGACCTGGTCGACATGGACCAGGCAATAACGCCTTTAACTACTTCGTTGGACCATTCGATTTGGTTGTTGAATACACAAGCGAAGTTCAGCAAATCGATGACAGCTACAAAGCCCGCTATCCAAAAGACTGGCAATGGCCATCAGGAAGAACTGATCACTGGGGAATTTCAGCCCCTCCAAGTGACGATCTCAAAAGGGCTCAAAAATTAATTGGCTTCGTCAATCAGTGAACTACTGATGGTCTCATCTGCAAAAAATTCAAGAAACACATGAACTCTTTGAAAAAATATGACGTCTCAATCGTTGGCTTTGGGCCTAGTGGTGCCGTACTAGCACTCCTGTTGGCTCGCTCTGGGTTGAGTGTTCATGTGATTGATAAAACTCAAGAAATTTATGACAAGCCCCGGGCCATCGCTTTAGATCACGAAGTGATGCGAACCCTACAAAATCTTGGTCTTTCAGACTCACTTGCCGAGTTCATTGAACCCTTTACCGACTCCCATTATTTGGGTGTTGAAGGTCAACTCATCAAAATCATGTCAACACCTGCGCCACCATTTGCCTACGGACACATTCCTGCATTGGTGTTCAACCAACCAAGCTTTGAAAAAGTACTTCGCCAAGCTATATCTGAGTCTCCCAATATTGAAGTTTCACTCAACTGCGAACTCAAAACCCTGATTCAAAATGAAAATGAAGTGAGCATGGAAGTGCTGACCCATCAAGTTGGTGAACAACCCATGCATCAGACCGTAGTCAGCCAATATTTAGTGGGTTGTGACGGTGCTTCAAGCACAGTTAGGAAGTCTCTCCAGATTGAATTGGAGGATCTCGGCTTCAACGAACCCTGGTTGGTGGTTGATTTGTTGGTTGAGGCAAGTGCTTTGAGCAAGTTGCCACAAACGAGCATGCAATACTGTGACCCCAAAAGACCTATCACCATGGTCATTGGCCCGAAAAATCACCGTCGGTTTGAAATCGCATTGAGCCATGGAGAGACGCCAGACGATTTCAAAGATGAATCTCGAATTTGGGACTTATTATCCCAATGGCTTGAGCCTGGTCAAGCTCAGTTGTGGCGCCACGCTTGCTATGAATTTCACGCGCTCGTGGCTGAGCGCTGGAGAGTTGGTCGGATTTTTATTGCAGGCGATGCAGCCCATCAGCAACCTCCCTTCTTGGGTCAAGGGATGTGCCAAGGCATTCGAGATGTGGTCAATTTGAGCTGGAAGCTAAAACAAGCGATTGAACATCCACCCTGCGATCAAATCCTAAACAGTTACGAGACAGAGCGCAAAGCACACGTCAAAGCATTGACTGCAAAAATCATTGAAATCGGCAAGATTGTGGGGCAAAGAGATGAGCAAAAGGCTCGAGCTCGCGACCTTCATTTGTTACATGAGGCCAAAGGCGAAATCACACCCACTGCGCGTCAAGATGTACAGCCTTCTTTGAATGCTGGTTGCTTTAGCACTCACACTCACCCCAAAAGAGGTACTCTATTCCCACAGCCCCTCATTCGCTTGAACAAGTCTGAGCAACGAATGGATGACAACTTGGGTATTGGCTGGAGGGTGTTTTTTAATTTAAATCCCTCCCCTGATACCTCAAATCAAGATGCAAATCAAAGGAGTCAGACCGGGCTTAGCAACAACGCCATGCTCACTTCTATGATGAACGATTTGGGCATGCACTGGTTTGATTTTGAAATTCCCGAACATGACCCTCAAGGTCTACTTAGGACCTGGTTTGAGCAAGCTCAAGCCACATGGGTCATCGTGCGGCCTGATCATTATGTATACGGCGCTGGCAGAGAACAACTTGAATTGGCTGAAGAATTGGTTAAGCTCAAACAGCTCTTTGGTCTTTGATTCCTGCACGCATAAAACAGAAAGCAATTTATGCACATTTCACTCAAATACCTTTTTGCTTTGGCGCTTCATTGTTTATTGGCCCTGCAAGTCGTTTGGGCTGACACTTACCCCAACAAACCGATTCGGATCATCGTCCCCTATGAACCAGGAGGTGGCGTGGACATCATGGCCAGGCTCTTGGGGCGCAATTTGAGTCAAGTTGCCAATCAAAACGTCATCATTGAAAATCGACCAGGTGGTGGTGGCGTTGTTGGAACGCAAGCTCTGGTGTTGGCCAATCCAGATGGTTATTCACTGATGCTAGGCTCAACTTCTCCAGTGGTGATTGCTCCCTTTTTGGTCAAAAAACTCAGCTACAACCCGAGCAAAGATCTTCAACCCATTTGTCTGATCGCCATCAATCCCGCAGTCCTTTTGGTCAACAACAACTCAAAATTCAACACACTCAAAGACATCATTGCCGAGGCCAAAGCACACCCAGGTGTACTCACTTTCTCCTCCTCAGGCATTGGAGGCACCTCTCACCTTGCCGCCTCTTTGTTGAAGGTCATGGCAGACGTTGAAATGCAGCACGTTGCCTACAAAGGAACGGGACCGGCTACTTTGGCCGTATTAAGTGGTGAGGTCGACATCACATTTGCCGACTTGATCGCAGGAATCAAATTCATTAAAAATGGACAATTGAAACCCATTGCCATCACCTCTAAAGAGCGCATGCCAATCTTGGATTCAGTACCTGCGGTCTCCGAGACCATCCCTGACTATGCAGCAGGCGTTTGGACAGGCATTTTCGCTCCTGCAAAAACCCCACCAGAGATCATCACTCAGTTGAATAAATTGGTAAACAAAACGATCAAATCACCAGAAATGATGAAGAGCCTGAATGCTGACGGTGTCTCCCCCATTGGGGGCACACCTCAAGAGTTTGCAAAATTGATTTCCGACGAATCCGATCGTTGGGGTGATGTGCTCAAAAAATCAGGGGTTGCTGCAGAGTGATTGGAACAGCAAGTCCCAAAAGACTCAATTCCTAATATCTTGAATAAACCACTCCAAGGGCAATTCCATACCCAAGCCTCTCTCCTTGGCCAATTTGTAGACATGCCCGCCAACGGATGAAAACTGCAAACCCCAATTGCCAACTGTGTAATAGAAAGTGACTTGTTCATCGTTTTCTCGCCCTTTGGCTTTCCCTGAAATCACATCTGTATAAGTCGGCCAATCTTCGCTCCGAAGTCTAGAGGCTTTGGGCTTGGGCAAGCGCTCACGCTCCTTCGCAGACCCCGCGACAAAGGCACCTGGACTGCCTGAAATCCCTTTGACAAATGTATCGGTATCAGGCATCGGTAAAATTTCTCGTCCTTGTTGGACCTTGACATCAAATTTCTCCAACACCTCAGGGCTGAGCTCTCTAGGCGTCAAGGCCACCACATGCATCCCTTTTTCAATCCACTCGGGCTTTAAAACAGGAGTCATGCTATCGGTACATGTAGCCACGATGTCTGCTCCTCTAACGGCTTTTTCAGGCTCGTCTACAGCAATCACTTCGATGTGAAAGCGCTCTTGCATCTCTTTGGCAAATGCGCTGCGGCGCGCCTCTGAACGACTGTAGACAGTGACCCTCTTGATGGGTCGCACGGCCAATATGGCTTCAAAAAACGTTCTGGCCATACCACCTGAGCCAATCAACCCCAAATGCGCGGAGTCGGGTCGGGCCAATAAATCTGTTCCAATTCCTGCAGCCCCTCCCACCCTCATGTGCTGCAAGTGACCATCGTTCATCAAAGCCAATGGCTTTCCGTTGCCCGTGCTGAATAAAAATACCAAGCCACAATAAGTGCCTGGTTCGATGCAGTACTTTTGCTCCGAACCCCCAGCCTCATGATCATTGGGCCAGACCAAAATATCGGACTTGAGTCGAACCGCCAGTATTCCATCGTTGGCACCCTCAACGGTTCCCCATCTGTAGTAGCCATCTTCACGTTCGCAAGGCACGTACATGTCAAGTCTGGGCCTTCCAATTGAAGATCCATCTAACAAGCCTTTAAATGCCGATTGTTGAGCTGAAATGCAGTCCTTCATGGTGAGGACTTGTTCAACAATTTTGTTATCGATTAAAAGCATTTTGACGACTCAATGAGACTTGTAAAGAATTTCATTTTAGTTGAGTTGAGTTGCAGACCAACTCAAACAATGAACGGTTGATTGAATCGAGGTCAATTGGAGAACTAGGGTTTTCCATAGAGCATCGTCAATCTCTCCCATTTCAAGCTCAATCCCTATAAACTTAGGTGTGTAAATATCAACAAATCCCTCAGCCCTTGGATGAAGAAAGTTAACATGACAATCTTGAAACAAAAACTCACACTCGCGATTTTTTTCGCGGCTTGCAGTCTTCACACCTTCGCTCAACCAAGCAATGGCAACTTAGGGAACTGGCCTGATAAGCCTATCAAATTCATCCTCTCTCAACCACCGGGATCAGGCCCCGATAACATTGCTCGACTCTTGGGGGAAAATCTCACCAAGCCATTGGGGCAAGCGATTGTCATTGATAACAAACCAGGCGGACAAAACATCATCGGGGCACAAGCTGCGGCGAGATCGGCTCCTGATGGCCTGAGCTTTTATTTTGCAACCACAGCTGCTTTGGTCACCAACAAGTATTTGTTCAAGTCTTTGCCCTACGATCCTCAGAAAGATTTTTCTGCAGTGGCATTTGTAGCATCAAGTCCTTTTGGCATCATGGTGCGCGCCGATTCAAATATCACGAGCTTCCAAGATTTGATTGAAAAATCGAAGGCAAACCCTGGTAACTTGTCCATCGGCAATGAAGGCCCACGCACGTTTGGTGGAATCATTGCTCGACTGATCAATGCTCGCACCAAAACCCAATCCAATTTGGTCTCGTACGCCTCAATTGGGGTTGCCACACAGGATCTTTTGGGTGGCCACACCGACGCTTTGGTCGCCGATTTAGCGTCTACAGGACAACTCATCAAACAAGGAAAAATCAAACTACTCGCAGTGACCTCATCCAAAAGAGTGGCTGGTTATGAAAGCGCGCCTGCACTCAATGAAGCACTACCTGGATTTGAAATGACGGGATGGTTGGCCTTGGTTGCTCCAAATGGCACGTCCAATGCCATCATCACCAAAATGAACAAGGAAATCAATCAAATCATCTCTGAGCCCGATGCCGCATTGAAAATAACAAACATGGGCCCCATTCCCGTTGCGATGGGAAATCCAGAACAATTTGAACAATTTCTAAAGAAAGAAAACGAAAGGTGGAGTGAAATTTCAAAGGAAATTGGCTTGTTACCTGAATAAATAGGAGTCAGGCATGTTGAAAAAGAAAGATTTCCGACCCTTCGTGCCTACGCTTGATTATCCGAGAGTCGCGGCCTTTCAAGGCCGTGATGCATATCAGCATGGAGATGCAGGACTGGCCAACCCTTTGCCGCAAGAACTCTTGTTCAAACCTTGGGACCAACTCTACGCACAACCCTTTAAGGGCATCACCACGGACTCAAATGTCATTGAAGACCTTTATCAACTTCAATCACAGGGTTTAGACAATCGCCCTTTGGTCCAGGCCGCTCAAGATTTGATGGCTGCACTGTCTGAGCAAGATCAAAAAAAGCTCAAATACCCGATCAACGCAAAAGAGTGGAGACGCTGGAACAACACAGAAATGTATGTCTATCGTTATGGACTGCGGTTGGAGGAAATGAGTCAAGGCGATGTCGGATTGATCTTAAACTTGATTGAAAAATCACTGAGTCAAGAAGGATTTAAACAAACCCGTGAAGTCATGAAGGTGAACCATTTCTTGGGGGAACTCACGGGCAACACCAAGGTACTTGGTGAATGGAGTTACAACTTCACACTTTTTGGAGAACCTTCCATCAATGAGCCATGGGGCTGGCAAATCATGGGACATCATTTGGCTCTCAACTGCTTGATCATCAAAGATCAAATGAGTTTAACGCCCACATTCATGGGAGCTGAACCCAATTACATTGATGAAGGCCCCAACAAAGGGATTGCTTTATTTGAAGACGAAGAAAACGCAGGCTTGAACTTTCTTAAGTCTTTGACACCTCAGCAGCAAGGCAAAGCGATCATCTATCACTCCAACTTTGGTGGAGACTTGCCACCGCAGAGAAGACACAAAGCCGATCAGCTTCATTTGGGTGGCGCCATGCAAGACAACCGCGTGATCCCCTACGAGGGCATTGCAGGAGTCGAGTTAAGTCAATCGCAGCAGCACAAGCTGCTCGAATTGATTGAGCTCTTTGTCAAACCCATGCCTGAGGAGCCCAGACAGTTTCGAATGGAGCACATTGCTCAGCACATTGAAGAAACCTATTTTTCTTGGATTGGCGGTCAATCTGAAGAGGACACCTTTTACTACCGGATTCAAAGTCCAGTGGTCATGATTGAGTTTGATCACCATTCAGGTGTTTTTCTCACCAATGAAAAACCGGCCCGCTTTCACATCCATACATTGGTGCGCTCACCCAACGGAGGAGATTATGGAATGGACCTTTTAAAACTTCACTATGCCCGTGACCACGATCAGGCCCTCTCGCCTGGCATCAAAGGGCATTCGATCGATCACCACCACCATCATCATCCTCATGATCACTCACATGACTAGTGATTCAGATCCAAACCACCAAATCACGACTCTGGCTCACAATTCTGCCCTACTGGATTGATCCTTATTAAGCCGTATTTAACTTTTTTACGTTTTCAAGAAAGACCCAAACATGAACTCCAAAATAAATCGTCGTCATCTACTCCAAACGATGGGCGCTTTGAGTCTAGCCAACACAAGTGCATTTGCACAAACAGCAAAATACCCAAACAAATCCATCAAAATGGTCGTGCCCTTTCCACCAACGGGGGGACCGGATACAGTGGGCAGACTGGTGGCACAAATGTTGTCTCAAAAATGGGGGGAACAAATTGTGATCGAGAACATGGCTGGAGCATCTGGGCAAATTGGGACCAATTACGTGGTCAGAGCGCAGCCCGACGGATACACCATGCTATTCGCCCCTCCTACCCCCATCACAATTGCCGCGCACTTTGACCCCAAGCCTGCATATGATGTCAATCGCGATTTGATTCCAGCTGCTTTGATGGGCAGGAATCCAGCCGTTATCGTGACCAATTCAAAGGTTCCCGCCAACAATCTGGCTGAATTTTTTGCTTTGTGTAAAAAAGACCCCACCAAATACTTTTATGGCTCTCCAGGCTTGGGGCATGCATTTCATTTGATTTCAGAAATCATTTTTGGAAAGGCCGGCATTCACATCACTCACATACCTTATCAAGGAAGCGCACCAGCGGTGATGGGGCTTTTGGGAGGAGATACACAATTTTTAGTGCAATCGGTCGAGTCGGTGAAAGAGCACATCAAATCGGGCAAACTGCGTGCCTTGGCGACACTTGAATCAACTCGCCTAGAAGTCTTCCCCGATTTACCCACATTGGCCGAGAGTGGTTTTGGCAATTTAGGAATCATGAATTGGTATGGAGCTTTCTTTTCAAGTAAAACCCCTCCAGAGATCATCGCCTTTTGGGAAAAAGAGCTCATCGCATTGAACAAAGATCCTGCCTATCAAAAGCGCATGAAGGAGATGAGCTTTGATCCTGTTGTCTTTGGCACTCAAGAATTCACCAAAATGATGACCACTGAGAGTCAACAATGGGAATCAGTTATCAAGTCAGCGCACATCTCCATCAAGAAAACGGATTAATGACATGGATCTCGGTATCAAAAACAGAGTGGCACTCGTATGTGCTTCATCACAGGGTCTGGGCCTGGCGTGTGCAACGGCCCTAGCCCGTGAAGGCGCTCAGGTGTTCATCAATGGCCGTGATCTGCAAAGATTGCACCATGCCCAAGAACACATCAAGAGCAAGACTCAGCAAAGCGTTGGAATCATTCAAGCCGATATCGCCACTGACCAAGGCAGACAGACCCTCATCGAAGCCTGTCCCAATCCAGACATCTTGATCAACAACAATGCTGGACCAGCGCCAGGCAGCATGAAAGACTGGGACCATGCAGCCTGGATGGTTGCTGTTGAATCGAATATGCTCGCCCCCATTTTATTGATTCGGGCTTACATTGAGGGCATGCGGGAGAGAAAGTTTGGACGCATTGTCAATATCACCTCAGCCATGGTCAAGAGTCCTCGACCTCACATGGCCTTATCCACCACAGCGCGCGCAGGGTTGACCGCATTTTGTAAATCTGTATCAATTGAGGCTGTGGTTGATAACGTGACTATCAACAATCTTTTGCCTGAACGCATTGATACGCCTAGACAACAATTCATGGCCGAGAGGATGATGAAGTCGCAGCAAATCACGCTTGAACAAGCGAGAGAGAAAATTGTCCAAACCGTGGCTGCAAAACGATTTGGTACACCTGAGGAGTTTGCAGATGCTTGCGCTTATTTATGCAGTGCTCAAGCAGGCTTCATTTCTGGACAAAACCTCCAACTCGACGGTGGCTCCTACTCCGGTTTGATATAAAAAAACCCGAATTCCAAAGGAAATCGGGTTTTTATTCAATCGGTATTGAAGCACAATCATCAATCGATGATGTGCTTCAAGGTATTCCCAGCGATCATCGTGTTTGAATTTTCACACCAGGAGCTGCCAAGTTTTTCGGCCAAACCACATACCATTGGTTGTTTTGAATTTGTTTAACGTGCATTAAATCGTCACCATAGTTAAATGGGCCGTCAAATCTCAACTTGCCCACCATGGTGTCAACTTTGTTGGTCTTTAGCCATTTGGCAAGGGTTGCATCGTCCAAGCTCTTGGTATTGGTCACCGCAGCCTCCAACATTTGCCAGGCTACGAAGGAACTCGCAGCTTGCACCTCAACGTGGGTATATGGCAAACCAGCAGCTTTTGCCCTTTCATCAAAGTCTTTTACAAAACCTTCGGCACCCTTGTTTTTGGTAAAGGGTACGTGCTCTTCAAATGGGGAAATTGAAAATCCACCTTGTGCCTCAGGCGCGTCGGCCAAAAGACCGGGAGAGGGATAAACGTGTGTGTGCAAAGGTGGCGCATAGTCAATCTTTTTCATGGCCTCTAGCACTTGATTTCCCTCTGCTCCAATATCCCCGATCCAAACCAAGTCAGGTGCAGCGTCCTTCACGCGCGCAGCAATGGCAGCAAAGTCACGGTTTCCAAAATCCCACTCCAAATAGAGAACTTCCTTGAGGCCACGTTGTTTGGCAACCTCTCTAGCACCGGTTGACAAGAAATAAATAGATGGAAATTTACTGGTGATGATTGCAATGGTTTTTGGTGGTTTGTCCAAAGAAGCCATTGCATCAAAAACCGTGTTGGGGACTGTTTTCTCAGGGTATGAGCCCAATTGCCAAGCAGGGAATTGTTTATCGTATTTGGCTTGACTGGGAATACCAAAAGTGTGATGAATGAGCAATTTATTGTATCTCTCAGCCACAACCATGGCTGACAAAATAGCACCAGTTGCATAAGGCCCCATCAAAAGATCCACCTTGTCACTATTGATGAGTTGCTCATACAAAGTCCTTGCCAATTCAGGCTTAGATTGGTCATCTTTGAGAACCCATTCAACCTTGCGCCCTAAGAGTCCACCTCTTTTGTTGATTTCCTCGATAGCGATTTCGCCCGCCAACTTGTGCACAATACCAGTGGCGGCAAGTGGGCCAGTCAGCGCCAAGGTGCTACCAATTCTGATGGGTGGATTTGCTTGTGAGAAGGCAAAACCACTCATGCACAACAAAAGCAAAGAGGCAATGAGCCCCCTTATCGCTTCAAATTTACTGCGGATGAGAAAACTGAAAATTCGCATGTTGTTGTCCCTGTTCTTATAAAAAATAACCCATGATTCACAATGGATCGAGCCCATCAGCAAATAACTTCAGCACTCGCATTGAATGCCAAAGCGATTGAATCAACCTGTGAATATTGTAGAGTTGATTTTTTCATACGAATCAGTACTTACCCTTTACAAGTAGAGGCGAGACAAGAAAAACGTTACACTCATCCTCCACAACAAGGAGCGACTTTCATGCAAGCCAAAGATATCTATCTAAATTCATTTGCACAAAAAATGAGAGATGGAAAAATCGTATCTTCCATGACGATTAAACTCATCAAAGGCATTGAGATCGCGCAAATTGCGAAGACGGCAGGGTTTGACTCAATCTACATTGATCTTGAACACAGCGCACTCAGTCTTGAGAGCACAGGTCAGATCTGCATGGCGGCAATGAACATTGGTTTGCCTGCGTTTGTGAGGGTACCGGCAAACACGCCTGAGTGGATTTCTAGGGTATTGGACAACGGAGCAATGGGCGTGATTGCGCCTCACATCAGCTCCAAAGAGGAAGCATTGTCGGTTGTTGCTTGCGCAAAATTCCCACCCACAGGCGAAAGAAGTGCCGCTGGCGCCCTGCCTCATCTTCAATACAGGTCTTTTCCAGCAAGTGAGGCCTATCCCGTTCTCAATTCACAAACCACTGTAATTGTTCAGTTTGAAAATGAGAAAGCCATTGAGAATGCGGAGTCAATCATTTCAACGCAGGGAGTTGATGTGGTTCTCATCGGCTCCAATGATTTGACAGCTGACATGGGTATTGCCGGCCAATACGATCACCCAAAATTAAAAGCAGCTTTTGAGCACACCATAAAAGTTTGCAAAGCACATGGCAAATTTTGTGGCGTTGGTGGCCTCTCCTCACGACCTGATTTGGTCGCGCAATTCACAAAAATGGGGGCTCAGTACGTCTCAAGTGGCACTGACTTGGCATTTTTAGTATCTGTGGCAACGGAAAAAGCCAAGCAAGTTCAAATGCTCAACGCATGAGTGTTGCGTCTAGAAACCAAATAGTCTTTGAGGGTTCGCGCTCAATATCAATTGTTTTTGCTCTTCATTTTCACACCAGCGATGCAACAAGTTAAAAAGCGTCACCGAGCTGTGCTGCGCAAATGAAAGATGCGGGTAGTCACTTCCCCAAATAATGCGATCCGCACTTTGAGCGATCAATGCTTTGGCCAAGGGATCCGCATCCGTGTAATCCTCAACTTTAGACATGCGATAAATGCCAGTGAATTTCACATAGGCATTTCGCTCGCCCGCATTCATCAAATCCATCAGCGCCCGAAATCCGGGCGCATCCACGCCATCTTTGGCCAAATTCATCCCCAAGTGAGCCATTGAGAAAGGAATTTTGAGGCTTTTCAATACAGGCATTAACTCATGGGTGAGCCAACCCGGGAGCAAGAAATCGAGATGCCAACGTAGATCCTGACACTTTTCATGCAAGGTCATGACTCTTTTTTGAAGTTTTGCTGCTAAACCATCTTCGTAAGGATGAATGGGACTCACATTGATGCGAACACCTCGAACGCCTAACGCATCTAGTGCTTTGAGTTCTTCTAGCTCTGTGTCCTCGTGCACATCAACGATGCCTCTGCAATAATCGACTCCCACCTCGCGCATGGCATCCAACATGCATCGGTTATCACGCGCATAGGCACTGGGTTGAACAAAAACAAAACGTGTCAACCCCAAGTGTTTGGCCAATTGCAAATATTCGCTCAATGGGGCATGGGGAGGCGCATAGCGCAGGTCCGTTCCATAGGGATACTGCTGTGCAGATCCAAACACATGGAAATGTGAATCACAAGCATTCAGGGGTGATTTAAAAAGGGGTAGCTCATCAATAGAAAAAGACATGGTCGTTAAGTTGAAATATGGTTAATTCAAATTGGACTTCAAATCCGCCTTTTTCACAACTTCATTCCACATCTGAATGTCATCGTGAACTTGGATTGCATAGTCGCTCAAAGAGTTTGAGACGGCTCTGACTCCAGCACCGTTGAAGACTTCAACGACTTTGGCTTGCGTCAAAGCATGGGCCACCTCGCGTTGCATGCGAAGAGCAATATCCTTTGGAACACCTTGGGGAGCAAAAATTCCAAACCAGTACATCATTTTGTAATTGGGATAACCAGCTTGAGCAAAGGTCGGCACATTGGGTAGCAAAGTAGAGCGCTGAGGACCACTCACCGCCAATCCAATCAACCTCGCATCCTTGATGTTGGCTTGAGCCGAGCCTACACTTCCAATTGCCAGATCCACCCGATCGGCAGCAACATCCGTGATCGCAGCTGCAATTCCTTTGAAGGGAATATGGACCATTTTTAAATTGTTTTGAGTGAGAAAAGCTTCCATGGCCAAGTGAGCCGATGAACCAATTCCACCTGAACCATAGGTCAAACCACCTGGATTCTTTTGTAAATAAGCAACCACGTCTTTCAATTCCTTTAACCCCAATCCAGGCCTTGCAACCAAAACGGCAGGAGATTCAGCAACCGTGGTAATGGGCATGAGATCTTTGGTGGGTTGATAGGGCAACTTGTCGTATAGCGCCGCGGAGACAACGAATGAGTTATCGGTCAACAAGAACGTATAACCATCAGGCGCAGACTTCGCCACAAAGTCAGTACCCAAGGTACTTCCGGCTCCGCCTTTGTTATCAACAATGACCGATTGCCCCAACTGGGCTGATAGTTCTACACTCAGCACCCGAGCGGCAGAATCCGTAAAGGAACCCGGCACAAAGGGAACAATGATCTTGATTACCCGATTAGGCCAAGTGTTAGTTTGTGCGTAAGCACCGCTCAATATTGTGCATGTAGCAACAACGAAAGCATAAAAGGTTTTCACAAGCATGATTGGACAGGCAATTGTTGTTGATCGAAGTGTTCTGCTGTGCAGTCGTGTCATTGTATAGACACTTTAATTCGCACAAAACCCATGCCAAATCCTCGAGCCAATTGGATCGATAGCCTCATTGAGAAGGTGAGTGAAAATTTTTACGAGAATTTCCCCCGACGGGGATAGCACTGAGAGTGTTGAATTATTTCAGACTTACTACTTTTGACATGTCAATTGGTTTGACACTCCAGGTCAATTCGCGTTGCCTGTTGCGCACAATCATGATGCACTCTATTTTAGTGCCCATCGAAGTGATCTTGTCACAATATCCGGCACTGGCGTGCTCCTTGGCCAAACACAATTGCTTTAAGTTTTCATTGTGTTCATTGATGCATTCATCGCCCACAGCCCAAACCAAAACGGGTGCGAAAGACAAAATAGCAATGATGATTTTGTTGACCATGGAGAGATCTTACGGAAAAGCAAACATCCATAAATGACATCTTCGTCATGCAGATGAAATCAGCCATTTGCGAGGTACCAATCCACAAAATAAGCTCTAAGACGAGTGATTTAAGCCATTAAAAAAGAGAAAATGAAAAGCATATTCAGAAATAATGACAACAATGTCATTTAAACCACTAAAAAATTGATCAAGTGCTCGAAATTTAGATCATCAAATTCGGTGTTGTCGAACCTCATCAAGTTGGGGTGTGCTGGCGGATTCACACGCCTTTTAAGGTAATCATCCCAATGCGCCAACTTCCAGTCGTCTCTAGGATCTGCGCGATGCTCGATCCTACGCTTGGCCTCTGTGTCGGACAAATCAATCCATGCAACACGAATCGATGTATTGAGTGGCAAGGCCAATTTCACTGGATCGAACATGTCTTGGCTCATGATCTCCTTTGAAAAAGGGCCGACCAAAATCACATTGACCCCCAGGGCCAAATTTTCTCTGGCGATGTCCAACAAGCCCTTGTATTCCCAGTCCCTCAGGTGCGTGAGGTAATATGGACTGTCCCGATCGTTGGGGTTGCCTGTGGCCACCTCCATGAGGTGAGAGCTGAAGGCGCCAAAGGCAGTGTCTTTGTCTAGGAAAAAATAGTCCTGATTGGTTTGTTCTATGATTTTGACGATGGCTTTTTTGGCCAACGTGGTTTTACCCGTTCCAGCGTGACCGCTGAATAGAATCAACCTTGGCGAAAAGTTCGCATTAAAATTTTCTGACATCCGATTCCCTCAATACAACTCTGTGCTCCACATGAACTCCACTTGGATACAAAGCTTTGCATCCAAATCCACCCAAGGTGTTGAATTATGGCTTCATTGTCAGCCAGGTGCCAAAAAAACAGCCTGGATCGGCCTGCATGGGGACAGACTCAAAGTCTCTCTTCAAGCTCAAGCAACTGATGGGCAAGCCAATGCAAGTTTGGTGGCATGGATTGCCAAGAGTCTGAATGCGCCCAAATCAAACATTCAGATCGTAAGCGGTGAGAGCAGTCGCATGAAAAAAATCAGAATCTTGAATTCCGATTTGGACATTGTGCGAGAAAGCATCCTGAGCCTCATCAAGGCTTGATCCATCAAGACACAGAAGCTAAACGCCAGAGCATATCAGCGTTCGCTGTCCAAGTGAGCCATTTGCATGGGTGCATAACGATCCCCTGCCACCTTGTTCTCACTCATGATCTTTTGAATATTAGCGAGAGTCTCGTCGGAAAGATCCACAGATATGGCACCCAGAACCTCATCTAACTGAGTTTCACGCCTGCATCCTAAAACTGCAACCATGGGAAGACCCAAGACACCAGACTGCTTTAAGACCCATGCGACACACAACTGTGACAAGCTCAAATGTTCTCCAACGGCCAGCTCCCTCAATTGAGAGATGATTCGTTGATTTTGTTCAAAATTAGCCCTCTCAAATCTTGGCAAGTGAATCCTGTAATCATCTTTGGATTGAGGGACGGTTCCAGCAAGTAGACCACGTGAGAGCACGCCGTATACACTCACCTCCCCGCCCAGTTGCTTGATCGCTGGAAAAACTGCTCGCTCAGCGGATCTCGACATGATGGAGTATTCCATTTGGAGGTCCTCGATAGGAGCCACCTTTGAGGCCCTCATGAGGGTCTCAACCCCTACCTCAGACAATCCAATCTTTCTGACATAGCCAGCTTTCACCATGTCTGCCATTGCGCCCACCGTATCCTCGATTGGCACGTTGGGGTCAAGCCTGGCGAGTCGATAAATGTCAATGTAGTCGGTCTTCAATCGTTGCAAGGAGCAAGCCAACGCATTTTTGAGCGATGCCGGCCTCGCATCCATTCCCAACCAAGAATGATCTGGCCCTCTTAAAGCCCCAAACTTGACCGACAAAATGGCCTTTTGCCGTTTACCACCCTCCAGCGCTTTGGCAATAAGCATTTCATTGTGACCAGAACCATAAAAATCTCCAGTGTCAATGTACTCCACACCGTGATCAATCGCTTTTTGAATGGTTCGAATGCTTTGGGCCTCGTCGCTTGGCCCGTACAAATAAGACATCCCCATGCACCCCAAGCCCAATCTTGACTTTGGCGGCAATGCGGCGCTTGAATGAAGATCGTTTATTGGTTTCATCACAAGGACTTCCTTAAAAAATACAGTTACTGATATGACTCGCAAGAGCCATCAAGAAATCACATCATAGGCCGATTTAAATCACAATGGGACAATCAATTTGATCTCTCAAACGCTCACAGTACCAAACGGAGAGACATCATGTCAGAGTATTTTGGTTTCAAAATCGATGCATCCACCCTCCCATGGTCAAAGGGTGAGAGCTACATGCAGTCTGCGCACGCCCCCAAAGAGCAAAAGCTCGCGGAGTTGCTTAGAGCTTTGCAAATGGCCAACTTAGAGGGTGCTAGGCATTGCTTCATTGCGCTGATCAATGCTGCGCCCTACCTTGCTAACCATGCTTTGATGAGCCAATTGAGCAGCGCATTGCAAAGCTCAAACATGCCTTGGGCGCAAAAAATAGGCAAAGAGATAAAAGCCTTGGGCTTGAAGGTGTTTGATCATTCAACGACGATCAATCCTTCCATCATTCACCCAAGTAACTTTCAAGCTGCGCAAAAGGCGCCTCACGTTGACATTCAAGCTTAAAGCTTAGCCTCGGGCGAAAATACGTCAGGCACATACATGTCCGCTGGAATGGGGCCACGCAGGTAGTTTTGGTTGTAAACGCGTGCGGGTAACTCGACCAATGGGCGTTCGATTTCTTCGTATGGCACTTGTGACAATAGGTGACTGATGCAATTGATACGGGCTCTCTTTTTATTGTCTGCAGCCACAATCCACCAAGGCGCCTCTGGGCGGTGAGTGCGCTCAATCATCGTCTCTTTGGCTTTGGTGTAAGCCTCCCATAGCCGTCTGGACTCCAAATCCATTGGAGAGAGTTTCCACTGTTTCAATGGATCATTGATGCGAGTCATGAAGCGCAAATACTGCTCATCATCGGTGATGGAGAACCAATACTTGATGAGGATGATGCCCGAGCGCAATAACATTTTTTCAAACTCTGGGGTTGTGACAAAAAACTCTTCGTACTCCTCATCGCTACAAAAACCCATCACTCGCTCAACGCCTGCTCGGTTATACCAACTCCGGTCAAACAAGACAATCTCGCCACCCGCAGGCAGTTGAGAGACGTAGCGCTGAAAATACCACTGAGTTCTCTCACGCTCACTGGGTGCTGGTAAAGCGGCCACTCGGCACACGCGCGGATTGAGCCTTTGAGTAATTCGCTTGATCGCGCCCCCTTTGCCAGCTGCGTCACGCCCCTCAAAGAGGACCACAATCTTTAATTTTTTGTGGACGACCCAATCTTGAAGTTTGACCAGTTCACCTTGGAGGCGAAACAACTCCTTGAAATACTGGTGACGCTCAGCCCTTAACTCTGGGGTGATTGAACTTGAATCGAACACCTCCTCGTCGAGTTCGACCTCGAGCTCCTCGTCCAAATCATCGAGTCGCTCTAAATAGGTTTTGAAATTGAATTCGAATTTTTTCATTGCATCCTCTGCTCAGTTGGGACATCCTGACAGCAGGAAATGACAATTTGATGACAGCATCACGAGGCAAGCTTTAAACCCAGGACCTGCAAGATGTGTTTGGGCGCCACAACTGGGGTCGGATCAAACAAAGAGGATGCGAGAGCGCAAATGAATGCTTTTGAGGTCTAGACCACCTCAGTCCATGCTGATCAACCAAAACAGCATCACGAGGGTCAAGCAGGTCATGCCGATGATGAAATTGACTAACATGACTGACTCCAAGATCTAAGAATAATACCAAGTGCAATCGGTACCCAAAGACATGTCCGAGATGCTTGCATTGCATCGAACGTGTAGGCAAAGGATTTTTAAAAAAACAAAACCCTCACAAGCTCTAGATCGTCATTTATCGCAAACACTTGACTCAACAACAAAGCGTAACAAACGTAACACCGAGAGTGTCTTGGCAGGTACTGTACTTAGGACTTGACTAAGCTCTCAATTGTCAAAGGACGGGTGGTGTGCATCAAAACATTCAATCAAGTGATCCGACTCTTTGGGTGCGCTCTGGCGCAAATAGGCACGAATGCGTGGAGCGGCCTTCCAAGGCGCAGTGGATCCGCTCCAAATGGATTGATCGAGCAACTCTAAGCGCCCCCCGCTTTGGTGGAGCATGATGACTGCGGGCAGCAAGCTCTCAAACTGAACTTCAGCCAAAAGCCATTCCCCCTCTTGAATCAAACTTTGCAAGTGCGCAGATGAAGAATCGGGCGGACTGTAGCTTTGAACGGCCCGCAATGCGGCCTGTGACATCGGTTGATCCAATATCAGTGTCTGCACAGAGTCACAATTGCGTGAAAACTTGGTCTTCAATTGACTCCATTCCCCCACCACATCAATGAGGCGACCATCTAAGTTGAGCAAATGTCCATTTTCATCGGCTTGCAGACCGACGTGAGAGAGCAGCACGCCCAAAAGACACAACCAAAGAACGATCCAGATTGCCTTTACGCCCTTCATCAACGGTGCATCATGATAAAAAGCCCACCTTTTTCTTGCCTTCATGGCTAGGCGGTAAATCCTCAATTTGGACTTGCTCTCGAGCGGCCAATTTGGCATTCCCAAATCCAGTCATGAGCGCGCGACGCATCTCTCGTGGCGCGAGTTGCGCCAATCGCTCAAGCAAGCTTTGTGTTGGCTCTTCATCAAAATATTTGCCCCAGCCATGCTCGCTGCGAATGCTTTGATAGAGGCGTTTGGCAATTTTCTGAGCAGCCTGGGCACTCAAAGGCTCAATTTCAAAAACATTCATGCGGTTCATGATGGGCTTGGGTATCCCTCTCTCATCGTTGGCGGTCATGATCCAAATGACTTGACTGGCATCAATGGCCACCTCAGCAAATTCATCGGTGAAGTGGCTGGCTGTGTCGTGCTCAAGCAATGAATAAAGGGCTCCCAAAGGATCGTACTGAGCGTCTGCACTGGCTTTGTCTATTTCGTCGACCACAATCACTGGATTGGCGTATTGCCCCTCAACGATGGATTCAAACACCTTACCGGGACGCGCGCCCCTCCATTGTGAGGAGGATCCGGACAGCAACCAACCCGCTGTCATCGAACTCATAGGGACCAAATTCATGCCCGTACCCAGCAAGTCAGCCACTTGGCGTGCAAAGTGGGTCTTTCCAACACCCGGGGGCCCTAAAAGGAGCATAGGAGTCAACTCCAAATGATCTCCACAGTCTTGGCCCAGGGCCAAGTTCCTTTTGACGTCATCCAAAGCTGAGACAAAATTAGGCAAGGCGTCGTAGAGATCGTCCATTTCTGGCAAACCACTTGGCTTGACCGAGAAGCGCTCAGGGCCGCTTTCAAGCATTTTTTCATACGTATTGAACAAGCTCTCGCGCTCCCTCATTTGGCCACTGTCTCTTAATTTGGAGAGTTTTTTCTCAACCTCGCCCGCATCAAAAACACTCTTCATATTGGCAACGGGCAAGTGAAAGCCCAAAGCGCTTGGATTCAGTAGTGCATGTGACATGGATGGATCTCCTTGAAACAATGAATGACTTTTGCAATCGTAACAAAAAAAGCATAAGTTGTGCCTGCAAAAAATCAATGCGAAAAACCCCTAACGCACTCGCTTGGTGCAAGTTGATAGACCTCTTCGAGTGTCCCTTGTCTAGGGCCAAATCAAAGTCCCACACGTATGAAGATTGATAGAAATGTTATGATCACAAGCTCAACAAAGATGAGCAAGTTCAAAGGAACTAGGATATCCAGTCAGTGGGTCCTATATTCACAGCAAATGATGGCTTTCATGCTCAGCACTTTGAGCATCGGCAATTTTCAAGCCAGTGCAAAGATGACACATCCCAGCCCACTCTAACTTGGGCGGACTGGGATATCAACACAATTCAATTTAACCCTTAAAGGAGTATTTTTATGAGTCGACTTCAATTGAGCTTTGCGTGCTGGGATTACGATCGCACCAGGGCTTTGATGGATGGACGAATCAAAGTCGACGGCATTGACTTGAATTACTTGAACCTACCCGTTGAAGAAACGTTCTTCAGAATGGCGCGCTTTAAAGAGTTTGACATTGCGGAGATGTCTTTGTCCTCCTACTGCGTGACCCTTGCCAAGCCCGAGAGACCCTTCATTGCCATTCCCATTTTCCCATCACGCTTTTTCCGTCACTCTTGCATTTACGTCAACGCCAAGAGCGGCATCAAAGAGCCCAAGGACTTGATTGGTAAAAAGATCGCCTCCCCAGAGTACCAAATGACTGCACCTGTGTGGATTCGCGGAATTTTGCAAGATCACTATGGCGTGCCAATCGATGCGCAGCCCTACCTGTTTGGAGGCGAGGAAGAGCCAGGGCGAATTGAGAAGATGAGCTTGAAGTTACCCCCCAACATCAAAGTCAGTCCCATCGAGCCCCATCAAACGCTCACTCAAATGCTCTATGACGGTGAGATCGATGCGTTGTACACGGCTCGCATGCCGTCCTCTTTTTTAAAGGGCGATGGAGTCGTCAAGAGACTGTTTGAGAACTACCAAGATGTTGAGCGTCAATACTACAAAGACACCTCCATCTTCCCGATCATGCACACGGTGGTGATTCGACGCGAGGTTTATGAGGCAAACCGCTGGATTGCACAATCCCTCACCAAAGCTTTCATTCAAGCACAACAGATGACCTACGAGGCGCTCAACGAGACTGCCGCTCTAAAGACCATGCTGCCCCATTTGACAGCCCACGTTGAAGAGGTTAAGCGCGAATTTGGTGACGACTGGTGGCCTTATGGTTTAGAGAAAAACGTGAAGACCCTTGAGACCTTCACACGCTATCACCATGAACAAGGTCTATCGCCCAAGCGTCTCCAAGTCGAGGAGTTGTTTGCTCCTGAAGCACTCGAGGCGTTCAAGATCTGATCAAACGCTCCCTAGCCCGTAGGCAGGCTCCTTGGGGGCCTTGCCTTCTTGGACAAGCTCGCAATATCGTCGCCCCTCAAGGGCGGCGGTAATTGACTTGGAGCTTTTGCCAATAAGCGTCGCTCAAATGACTCAAGTGCACCACACCTCCAGTGGAAGGCGCATGCACGAAACGCCCCTTGCCCACATAGATCCCTGCGTGCGTGGGTGTTGGCCCCGATCCAAAAAAGATCAAGTCTCCCGTTCTCCTTTGCTCGGGTAAAACTTCTACGCCCCACGCTCTGAGTTGGGTCACCGTGCGTGGAGGCTTTAAATGGGTTTGGTGACTCACCACATAGTCGATGAAACCACTGCAATCAAACCCTGTATCGGGCGTATTCCCCCCCCAATGATAGGGAGTGCCGACCAGACCAAAAGCAAACAAGGCGACCTCTTGTGCCTGGGATTCACTCAGGCGTTCTCCAAGGATGCCTTGCGCTCCATCTTGTGTGATCTCAGGCGAGGCACCAAGGTGAACCACGGGTGCGGGCTTAGGTGGCGTCGAGCACGAAACCACGGCCAACACGCACACGCATGTAAAGCAAATCTGTCCAATGCGCTTGGGTAAGCGTACTCGTGCCCATGAGGGGTCAAACTCTTTCAATATCATTTACCAATCAAACCTTTTGTGTCCTGCCCTCGCCATTGCGTTAGGGGTTGATTATGATTGAGCTTGACGACAAAGTCCAAAAACCTTACAAAAACCAAAACCA
>Ga0164296_1000775_pt1 | contig 36520 bp, 28 predicted proteins | sample GEODES057metaG_FD_113533 | JGI IMG/M metagenome (GOLD analysis project Ga0164296, IMG submission 113533) | Dystrophic lake water microbial communities from Trout Bog Lake, Wisconsin, USA - GEODES057 metaG | ecosystem: Environmental > Aquatic > Freshwater > Lake | place: USA: Trout Bog Lake...
CGCTTCCTCAATATTGTGCGTGACCAGTACAACGCCCTGAATGGGCATCTTGCCATCTGACCACAGGTCGAGAAAATCGGTCCTCAACGTTTCCGCGGTCAGGACATCGAGTGCGGAAAACGGCTCATCCATCAACAGGATATTCGGGTGCACCACCAGTGCGCGGGCAAAGCCGACGCGTTGGCGCATGCCGCCGGACAGTTCGCGTGGGTAAGCCGACTCGAAGCCATCGAGACCGATCAGGTCGATCGCGGCGAGTGAGCGACGTCGGATCTCGTCTCTAGGCAATTCGAGTGCCTCGAGACCCAGGGTCACGTTCTCGTAAACGGTGAGCCATGGGAAGAGCGCGAAGCTCTGGAACACCATCGCGATGCCTTCAGCGGGTCCATCGACCGGTGTCCCGAGATAACGCACCGCACCTGACGTTGGTGCGGCAAGCCCTGCAATCAGGCGAAGTAGCGTGGATTTCCCAGAGCCGGAGCGGCCAAGCAAGCCGACGATCTCCCCGGGACGGAGCGTGAGACTGACATCATCGAGTACCAGCAGTTCATTGCCGTCACCTCTTGGGAAGGTCTGACGGATGTTCCGTATCTCGAGCAATTGATGGGCTGTCGGAGCCGAATGCGTCTGTTCTGTCATGAGATCACGCCAGCCGGAACTTGCGTTCCGCGTAGTAGTACAGGGGCCGCCAAAGCAGTCGATTGATGAGGAGTACGTAGAGGCTCATCGTCACCACGCCGAGGACGATGCGGTGGAAGTCACCCGCAGTGGTCGCATCGGTGATGTAGGCGCCGAGGCCGGTGGCTTCGACATGTTCTTCACCCCAGTTTGCGACTTCGGCTGCAATGCTCGCGTTCCAGGAACCGCCGGAAGCGGTCAGCGCTCCGGTGACGTAGTAAGGAAATACGGCGGGCAGCGCGATGCGTCGCCACCACAGCCAGCCGCGCACCCGAAGGTTGCTCGCCACTGCGCGCATTTCACCAGGGATCGCTGACGCTCCGGCAATGACGTTGAACAGGATGTACCACTGAGTGCCGAGGATCATCAGCGGACTCAGCCAGACGTTGGCGTTCAGCTTCCACGTGACGATGCACATGACGGCGACCGGAAACAGCAGGTTGGTCGGGAAGGCCGCCATAAACTGTGCGATGGGCTGAACCACTCGTGCAACACCGGGACGTAGCCCGACGTAGACGCCGATCGGAACCCAAAGGATGCTTGCCAGAGCGATCAGCACGAAGACGCGGATCATCGTGACCGCGCCCTGCGCGAAGGTGCTGCCGATGTCGGCCCAGCTGAGCTCAGGAGCGAGAAACGCGGCGGTCTTCCAGACCGAGATCGCGACCAGTGCAGCCACCGCGACGACAGCGACGATATCGATGCGGTGGCTGTGCGCGCGAGTTTCGAAACGCAGGGGCGTGGGGGCGGCCTTGACGATCGCTGCCGTGTTGGCCCAGCCGCGACGCAGGCGCCGACGCCAGCCATCCACAAAGGCCGATCGGGTCAGCACCTTGAATACCCAGGAGCTCGGGGGCGGTGCGGTGATCTCCTGCTCGAAGCGGAATCGGTCTGCCCAAGCCACCAGAGGCCTGAAGAACAGTTGGTCGTACAGGAGGATGACGGTGAACATGGCCACGATCGCGTAGCCGACAGCGGCGATATTTTTTTGCTCGATGGCCAGTGCGATGTAGGACCCGATTCCGGGAAGCGTGATGGTTGTGGAACCGACGCTGAATGCCTCGGACGCCACGACGAAGAACCAGCCTCCGGACATCGACATCATCATGTTCCAGATGAGGGGCGGCATTGCAAAGGGTACATCCAGGCGCCAGAACCTCGCCCAGCCTGACAGCCTGAAGCTGCGCGTGGCTTCCGTGAGTTCCTTCGGCACCGTGCGGAGACTTTGATAGAAGCTGAAGGCCATGTTCCAGGCCTGACTGGTGAAGATCACGAACACCGCCGCGAATTCGGCGCCGAGCACGCGTCCCGGGGCCAGCGACATGAAGAACACGATCGTCAGCGAGATGAAACCCAGGATCGGCACCGACTGGAGGATATCCAGAATCGGCACGAGAATTTTCTCCGCCCGACGACTCTTGGCGGCCCAGGTTGCGTATGTGAACGTGAACAGCAGCGAGAGGCCAAGGGCCGCAAACATGCGCAGCGTGGTGCGCGCCGCATAGTGGGGCAGCGCTGAGGGATCGAGGGTGACCGGAGATACATCGAGTGTCGTGATCGGCGCCATCACGCCGCGGCTGGCGGCGCCTAGAAATGCCAGCAGGCCGACCACCAACAAAATGGCAATAACGTCAAAGCGCGAGGGCGCGCCGCGGCTTCCTGTGCTCCAAGCGGTGGTGTTCTGGGCCATGATGACGCGGGGTACTAATGAACGTGGCTCGGAGACTGGGACGCCGCGCAGTCTGACAGAACTACCCTATCGGAAACCACCCCAACACGTGATTATTTTGGCCCTGGCAGGAGCGCTTTGGCGATGCCGCGGTCGATCCGTGTCAGAAGGCGGCATGTGCTCGTAGTGCAAATACCGAGGCCGGTCCACGATCGCGGTTATAGGCGGGATTTGTAATGTGCTGGTAATCGAACGTCAGCCACACGCCCGATCGTACTTCGCAGGAATAGTAGCTTTCGAGGATCTGTTCCGCCCCAGGATGCGGGAGGCGTCCGTCACCGGCCAAAATCCCCAGGCCCCCCGCGTTCAGGTACGCCTCGCGTACGCCGGAGATGCCGTTGGCGACCGCCGCGAGCCCGATCGTATCCGCCTCCCGCGACCAGCGCGCACCCTTCAGCGACAGACCAGCGCTCAGGGTTCGGTCGACGTCCGTGAATTCATACGCCTCGACATTGCCGCCTGCCTTGCCGGCCCGCACGAATACCGCAAGGTTGGTGTCGATCGCTTGTTCAAGACTGAGACTGATGCCGGTACGGCTACGGTATTGCCGAACCTTGGCGATGTCAGGAGCGGAGTTCGTCTGCAGAGCCAGTGTGATGGCATCCTGAAGTCGGCCCATCCGACCGCGGCTGTCGTAGACCGTGACCAGGGTTTTCCCCGGCTGCCCACCGATATGATGACGCCGCTCGAGTTCGGCGATCATCTGAAATTCGTGGCCACCCGGATCCAGATGGGTGCTGTTCGGGACCGTGGACAAGTCGAACAGGCCAAGGCGTGCCGTCCAAGGGCCGGTGTAGCGCTCCAGCGCGGCGCCGACGGTGTACGCCCAAGCATCCGCCGCATAGTCGAAGGTCCCCGCGTCAATGGCCGTCCAGTTTAGAAAGTCCACCTTGGGATCATGGGCATACTGGTTGACGTCGAAGATGTCGGGCACTGAAAACTTGCCGACGGTCAGGACCCAGTAATCGGCGCTTCGCAGGCCAGCAAGCTGGGTGGGCCCCTCCGCGATGGATTCAGTCGCCTCGTCCGAATTGATCGTCTGGCGTATGAAGACGCGAGGAAGCTTGAGATATGGAGCGTTCCGACCGACCTTGTAGGCTTCTCCGCTCGAGAATCCGGCGAGCCCTACGGTGTTATCCAGCCCGAAGCCTTGATCGATCTCCGGTGATATCCAGGCTTCCGCTCCCTCCCACAGACGTCGCCCAAACATGAGCGTGCCGTCTACGGTCTCGCGACCCTGATTAGCCGACAGGCTGTTGGTACCCTGATAGGGCGCTTTGAAGTGGTTCGACTCTTGTTCGGTGTAGGTGATTTGGCCGTGCATTGCCCAGCTTGCGGCGCTTTCGGTGACCGCGGGGTCGGCCGATGGGCCGGCTGATGGATCGGCTGAAGGATCGGCCTCCGCCCTCGGCTCCCAGGCTGCCGCGAAGGCCACCAGGCAGGCGACCACGGTAGTCGCCACGGCCTTGGAACCCACCCGCGCTGCATCGGGACCTCGGCGTTGGACAGAGACGGTTGCCACACTCATGTGCGATCCATGCTTTTTACGACCAGACTCCGAAGTGCTTGCCACGACGATCGGTGGGCAGCCCACAGATCGGGCGCCGAGTGTAAGCGGCACAACGCGTCGGATGCCACCCCAGTGTGTGCTCTCGCGGGGCGGACCTGGCTGTCAGGGTTTCTCGAAGAGGTAATGAGAGACGATCCATTCGCGGCCGTGGTTGAATCCCCAAAGTTCCGCGCAGGCGAGAAAGAAGACGCGCCAGCGAACCCACCAGCGGGTCAGTTCGTCCTTTCCGTAGACCGATGCCAGAATGGGCTCAATGTCAGCGCGATGACGGTCCATGTTTCGCAGCCAGTCTTCGGCCGTCAATTGATAGTGCCGGCCATCGACCTGCCAGTGTTGTCGAATCCGCAGGTCGTTCTGGAAGTACAGCAGTAGATCATCGCTCGGCATGATGCCGCCCGTGAAGAAATACCGTGCCATCCAATCGCTCGCATCGCGCACTTCGAAAGGATAGGCATAACGCGTATGTGTGAAGATGTGTACGAACAGCGTGCCTGTTGGGGTAAGCCAGCGGGCGATGCGAGCGAGTAGGCGCTCGTAATTTCTCATGTGCTCGAACATTTCGACCGACACCACGCGGTCGAATAGCGTCTCCTCTGGAAATTCCAGGACATTGGCGTCGCACGTCAGGATGCGAAGATTGGTCAGTCCGCGTGCGGCTGCCTCGGCCTCGATGTACTGTCGCTGAGGTTTGGAGTTTGAGACGCCGATGATGCGCGAACGGGGAAATCGCGCTGCCATGTAGAGCGACAGGCTGCCCCATCCGCAGCCCAATTCCAGAATCCGATCGCCATCTTTGAGGCCGGCTCGCTGACAGGTCAGATCCAGCATGACTTCTTCGGCGCGATCGAGATCCGCACCGCCCTGGGCGGCCGGGCGATGCTCGTTGTCCTTCAGATCGTAATAGCAGCAGGAATACTTCCGGTGTTTGCCGAGCACCAGTCCGAAGAACTTTGGAGGAAGCTCGTAGTGTTGTTCGTTGGCGGCTTGGGTATGAATGGCAATGTCGCTCGAGCGCAAGCTGTCGATCAACTTGGCAAGATGCGCCTGCTGCGCTTCCGGATTCCCCTTGTCCTCTTCCTTGAGTCGAGCGCGCAGCAGCTGACGGATGCCATGGCGAATCAACGTATCGGGCAGCAGATTCCGTTCCAGTAAACGAAGGGACAGGGTGCTGTCGGCTTCAGTGACTCGGGGTGTCGTGGCGTGATCGGTCATGTGTGCGCTTTCTTGGTTGCTCGTTAGTGCTAGGGCCGGGGTGAACGCTCAGTCGTCCATCGCTTTCGGCGGGAGCGGCACGAAAGCACTGGTGCGGCGTTGATAGCGTCGGTAAGCGTCGCCCTTGGAACGCAACGCCTGTTCCTCGGTGGCCCGGATGCCTGTGACATTGATTAAAAAATGTAGCATCAGGGGCGGCATCAAAAGCCCCAGATAGCCATACGGCCGGGAGCCGAGCGCGAACGCGGCGTACGCCAGCCAGATGGTCCACTCAAAGAAATAGTTGGGATGCCTAGAGTAGCGCCACAGGCCCTGGTCGCAGACCAGGCCTTGATGGCCGGGCGTTGCCTTGAACGCGGCCAGTTGACGGTCCGCGAGCCACTCGCCGCCGAGGCCCACGACCCAGATGAGCGCGCCCAGCCACTCCCACGGGGAGAGGTTGGGGTTCGGATTCTCCACCGCGACCAGCAGCGGGATCGACAGGAACAGGTTGAGCGCGGCTTGCAGCATGAAGAACCCGTACATCTTTCGATGGAGCGCCGCGTCACCGGTGGATCCCCAGGTGCGCCTAAGCTCCTGATAACGACCTTCCTCCGGATGGCCGATGATGCGGCGCGCCAAATGCAGTGCGAGTCTCAGCCCCCAGACCGAGAACATCGCAGCGATCAAGGCGCGTCGGACACTTGCTCCGGAGCCCAGCGCGCCGTAGGTGATCGCGAGTACCGCGAAGTTCGCCGACCAACCGATATCGACGTAGCTGAAGTTGCGGCGATAGATGCCAAGCCACCAGAGTCCCGTCATGATGATCACGACAGCACCCGTGCCATAAGCGAGTAGCGCGATCATGTTCATCGGGCGTTCCGCAGGAGCAGGGCGCTGATCGGGGCATCGTCCGGCAAGCGCGCAAGCGCCAACAGCAGGTACCCCGCCATGGCGATATTGCCGAGCAGCATGATCAGAATGAACCATAGGCCTCGGCTCAGCGGACGCTCCTTGTAGTACACCCAGGCGTAGAAGGTCAGGAAACCGCAGTAGGCATCGGCCATCGTGGCAATGGTCCACGCGTTGTCCGGCGCCGTCACGAGACCGCCCCATTGCCAGACCGGCTGCTGGGTGCTCGCCCAGATATTCACCCCAACGATGAAGGTGAGTATGGTGCCGAACAGCAGAATCAGTGCCTTGCGTAGCGACATGGCAGGTCCCGAAGGTGGGGTGGCGAGATCCTGCCAGCCTACCGCAGATGCTCCGGCGGAGCGACCTCGACGCGTCGTGGCTAGCGGGCGGGTCGAGCCAAGGATTGTACTCGCTGCTGGGGCGGGGCCTCGATGGCGCCGCCGTGGTGCCGGATGTAATTGGTCAACACTTCCCTGTCCAGAGGTCCCGGCGTCATCTCGAGACTTTCTGCCAGCACGGTGAAGTGATCTCCGCCTCCGACGATGAAATCATTGGCCGCGACCGTGTAGAGGCGATCCCGCTCGAGGGCTTGGCCATCGTCGGTGGTGACGTCGACGACATGATGGCCGTGGGGTCGCGTTGCGTCGTAGTGATAGCGTATGCCGGAGACTCGTAGGAAACGGCCGGCTTGCTTGCCTTCGGGCCACTGCTCCTCGAGCAGGCGTGTGATCTGTTCGCCGCTGAGTGCAAGCTTGATGATCCTATTGCCGAAAGGCTCGATGTCGAAGACGGTCGCCACGGTGATCGGCCCTTTGGGTAGATCGCTGCGCAGTCCGCCGGCGTTGACGAAGGCCACGTCGGTGGACAGCGCTGCCCGCTGCGCATCTGCCACCAGATCCCCCAGCGCGGTTTCAGGGTCCAATGCCGTGCCGCGTCGCATCGAGGTCGCGGCTTCGCCGATGACTTCCTCCCGCGTCTGGCGGGTTGCTACATCCGCCTGAGCGATGATCTTGCTGACGGCTTTGATCGGTTCACGCCCGGGGCCTTGATCCGCATAGGTGTCGATGATGCGTCCGGATTTCGCGAGGACTTTGCCTGTGCTGGTGTCGATGGTTAAATCGACCAGGCTCAGGGCGGCGCCATAGGATCGTGCCTGCATGACCAACGTCATCGAGCCATCCCCGAGCGGCGTCAGTACGGCATTCAACTGATGGGTATGTCCGGCGATGACGACATCGACGCCATGTATGTCGGCGAGCACGGGCACCAGCCCTCCGCTCAATTCATCACGAGCTCGAGGAGCGATCTGCACGGTGTTGGGTGACTCTAGTCCCTCATGGATCACGAGAACGATCGTATGGGCGCCCGCAGCCTGCAGCTTGTCGACGGCGGCGTTGATCGAAGGCGCTTCCGTTTCGATGCGAATCTGGGAGATGCCGGCGCTTGCCACAAGGCTCGAGGTTTCGTGGGTGATGGCGCCGATCACACCGATCTTCACACCATTCATTTCAACGATCGCCGCTGGGGGCAGGAACGGGGTTTCATCGCGGCGCTTAAGTATGTTGGCGGCGATGAAAGGGACGTGAACACCGTGCCATGGGCGCTGGTGCGTGTCGTTCGCCGCGTTACCGTACAGCTGTCGTTCAAAAGCCGCGGTGCCGTGGTCGAGTTCGTGATTGCCGACCGTGGCGATCGTGCGACATTTTGTGACGAGAATACGGGTTGTCGGGGTGTCCCGAGACAGTCGTGGGCACTCGCCATCCGCGAGTTCATCCAGTACCGCGAGTGTCGGCTCATCGTTGAGCAGCGCCGACGCCATTTGTGTCGCACCGATCGAGTCGCCCGCAATCAGAGTGAGTGTGCGCTTGGGATACTCACGACGTGCTGCAGCAATGTACGAAGCAAGCGCCGCGGCACCACCGCTGATGCGGCTCCGCTCACTGGTCACCGGTGGCGCGAACAGGCGACCGTGTAAGTCATTGAAGCCTATAAGGCGCACATCGGTGGTGGTTGCTGAAAAATCAGGGCTACGCCAGGTGACGCTGGTGGTCTGTTGGTAGAGGCTTTCCGCCCCCGCCAGATTCTGCTGCGCACGAATCCAATCGGCGTGGCACAAGAGCGTCAGCACGGTGATGATGAGCACCAACCCGTGTCTTCGCATCCGGTGTCCGAGCGCGAGCGATCGAGCTTGAGCGTCTGACTTCATGTGCGTAATGCGGTATGTTGTCACTGAACACTTGTCACGGAATATCCGATGCTTGCTTCACTCATTGACTGGTATCTCGCAACCCTGGGCTCAGGTGGGTATCTGCTCGTGGGATTGTTGATGGCCATCGAAAGCTCGATCGTGCCTTTACCTTCAGAACTCGTTATACCACCTGCGGCTTACGTCGCGATGACGACGGGAGGCATGACGATACCCGGTATTGTGGTGGCGGGAGCGATAGGATCCTGGTGTGGTGCGAGCGTGATGTATTGGGCGGCGCGCGGGTTGGGTCGCCCACTCCTGCTACGCTGGGGTCGGTATCTGATGATCACGGAACAGAAACTGGATGCGGCCGAGCGCTGGACTGCGCGCTTTGGCGCCTATGGCGTCTTTGCGGCGCGTCTGTTGCCGGTGATCCGCCACCTGATCGGTATCCCAGTGGGCATCGTGCGGATGCCCTTCGGTAGTTTCAGCGTGGTCACCTTGGTCGGCTCCGCGGCCTGGACTGCAGTCCTTTGCTGGCTTGGCGTCACTGCCGGACATGATCAGGCATTGCTGGCCGGTGATCTGCATCGCATCACGCTGTGGTTGGTTGCGGTGCTTGGGGGGCTCGGCATCCTCTATGTGTTGTTCGTGAGACGACCGATGCGGCGGCGGTGATCAGCGTAAGTCGCTCGATCTCTCGCGCCTATGCGGGTCAGCGCGGTCGCGGCCGTGCCCGTGCGGTGGGTTCAGCGTGTCGAGGGTCGTCTGGCCAATAGTGCTTTGGGTAGCGTCCCTTAAGTTCTCGTTTCACTTCATCGTAGCCGCGTGCCCAGAAGCTCTCCAGATCGCGCGTTACTTGTACCGGCCGGCGCGCTGGTGAGAGCAGTTCCAGTGCCAATGCCACGTGGCCACCGGCAACACGCGGTGTGACGGTCAAGCCAAACACTTCCTGTAGTCGCACGGAGAGGCGTGGCGGATCGGCCGAATAGTCGATCGGTACCGAGGAACCGCTCGGCACCGTCAGATGCGTTGGGGCGAGGCGATCGAGGTCCCTCTGTGCGGAATAAGGCAACAGTGTGGTGAACACCGCCGCCAGATCAAGTCGTTCGAGATGAGATCTGCGGGTGATGCCACCAAGAAACGGCCCGATTCGTTCCGCCAAGTGCGCGGTAAATGCCTCGTCCGACAGATCCGGCCACAGGCTCGCAGCCTCCGTAGGGAGTACCCGACGTAAAAAAGCGACGCGCGTCTGAAGATCGCGTAGGTGAGTCGTCCACGGTAAAGCGCCGACGCCGATGGTGCGTAGGCCATCCAGCATCGCCTCGATCGTCGCCTCTGCCGGGGGATCTGTGAGCGCTGCCTCCTGAAGAACCAGCTGACCGATACGGTGCTCGATGGCCGCCGAGACCGCCTCGTCGCGGCGGTTCCACTCAAGTCGGGGGATGCGCTCCATCTGTGCCGAAAAATAACGGCCCAGGACCGGCAAAGTTACTGCAGCCGCCCGCATGATGCGCGCTTCTCGCGCGGCGCCGTCGAGGTCCGCAATGACCAGAAACTCGTGCTGCGAGAGGCTGTCCGGACCGGCGAAGGCTGCGCCTGAGCCGTTGGACAGGTGGTATCGGGATGATTCGGCGCGGCGTCGCGCGATTCGATCGGGGTAGGCGCACGCCAACAAGGCGCCGACATCGGGAACGTCGATGACCAGGGTCTCGTCGGGCTGCGGCTGGCGCCCGACCAATAGGCGTTCCCAACTGTCCGCCAGGCGTCTTATCGTGGCGAGCGCCTGACGGTCCGCTTCCAAGCCCGGAACCGATCCGCCGGCCAGCAGTTCGAGACGCTTGTCGAGGCTACTGTCGCGATCGCGGCCGTGCCAGCGCACCGGATCACGCTCCGAAAGCAGGGCGGCCAAGCGGCACGCCATCCGCACCGTGTCGGTCCCCCGCGCGGCAAGCAGCATGCGGGCAAGGCGGGGGTGGGCGCCGAGGCGTGTCATGGATCGGCCGAGGGCCGTGCATCGTCCGTCCGCATCGAGTGCGCCGAGTGCCGTGAGTAGTGTTCTCGCCTGCGACAGGTGTGCCGCGGGCGGCGGATCAAGCCAGGTGAGTGCATCGGCCGGCGTGCCCCATGAGGCGAGATCGAGTGCCATTGGCGCAAGATCGGCTTCGATGATTTCGGGAGCGCTGGTCGTTGGCCTACGTCGTTCTTCGGTCGTCGTGTAGAGGCGATAGCAAATTCCGGCTTCCAGTCGGCCTGCTCGCCCACGTCGTTGGTCTGCGCTCGCCAGCGAAGCCGGTAATGTGTCCAGTCGACTCATCCCCGATCCGGGGTTGAATCGGGTACGGCGAGAAAGTCCCGCATCAACCACGATTCGGATTCCCTCGATGGTCAGTGAGGTCTCGGCGATGCTGGTGGCGAGTACCACCTTACGTTCGCCCGTGGGCGATCGAGTGATGGCGCGCTGCTGATCTTGGCTTGAGAGTTCCCCGAACAGTGGGAATACCCTGACGTGAGACGGCAGGTCACAGTCCATGAGCGTGTTGGCGGCGCGACGTATTTCGGCGACACCAGGAAGGAACACCAGTATGTCGCCAGGTTCTTCGGCGAGCGCGCTTAGGATCGTGCGGATCACCTCTCGTTCCAAGTGCTCCGGGGTTCGTTCCGCGTATCGCGTCTCGACCGGAAACGACTGGCCGCTACTCGTGATGCGCGGCGCGTCGCCGAGCAGTGCCGCGATGGTCTCCCCGTCCAGTGTCGCGGACATCACGAGGAGCCTGAGGTCTGGCCGCAGCGCGAGCTGCGCATCGCGGCACAGCGCGAGCCCCAGATCCGCCGAGAGACTGCGCTCATGGAACTCGTCGAAGATCACAATCGCGATCTCCTCGAGAGCCGGATCTGCCTCGAGCATCCGCGTCAGGATGCCCTCGGTCACCACTTCGATCACCGTAGCGCTCGATACCTTGGTATCCAGTCGCATGCGGTAGCCGACCGTACGTCCGACGGGTTCGCCAAGTGTTTCGGCAAGCCGTGTGGCGACCGCACGTGCGGCGAGACGGCGGGGCTCGAGCATGAGTATCTTCCGATGTCCGCGCCAGGAAGCATCGAGCAGTGACAAGGGAACCACAGTACTCTTGCCGGCGCCCGGCGGTGCTTCCAGCACGACTGCAGAGTGCGCAGCAAGGGCATCGCCCAATCGGGAAAGCGCTTCGACGATCGGCAGTGCCGGCAGGGGGATCGTCGGTGTCACGGCGCCAAACCAGCCTTCTTCGCCCTCATCGAGGTGCCGAGATGCCGTAGCAGTAGGGGTCTGTCTCGTCGAGCACCAGCACCGTGTCGGCCGTGACCCAGGCTCGGCCGGTGATGGTGGGTATCACATGACCGTGGTCGAGTTCGATGCGGCCTTCGAACACACTGCCGATGATGCTCTCCTGTCGCCAGCGATCGCCGGGTTGCAATTTGCCGTCGGCATGCAGGCAGGCAAGTTTCGCGCTGGTGCCGGTGCCACAAGGCGACCGATCATAGGCCCCGCCGGGACACAGCACGAAGTTCCGGGAATCGGCGCGGTCACTGGGTCCCATCAATTCGATGTGGTCGATCGGCGCGCCGTCCTCGCCAGTCACGTGGGTGCTGTCGAGGGCGTGGCGCAAGCGCCCCGCGAACTCGGTCAGGGCGGGGATGCAGTTGGCGGCGAGGGTCTGGCGGTGATCGGAGCACAAGAAGAACCAGTTGCCCCCCCAGGCAATATCGCCCGTGACGGGACCATGTCCTGGGATGTCGACGACCACATTGGTAGCGTACCGGTAGGCGGGTACATTGCGGACGGAGACCTGCCCGTCGTCGTGTAATTCGGTCGTGACGACGCCGACGGGCGTCTCGATCCGGTGGATGCCAGCCGAGATACGCCCAAGCCATGCCAGAGTGGTGATCACGCCGATGGTGCCGTGGCCACACATGCCGAGATAACCGACATTGTTGAAAAAAATCACGCCGGTCACCGACGAGGGATCCACCGGGGTCGTCAGTAGTGCGCCCACCACGATGTCCGAGGCTCGAGGTTCGGTGCAGAGCGCCGCCCGCAAATCGTCGTGATTCGTACGAAGCATCTCGAGTTGTTGCGGCAGGGATCCCGTGAGTGGCGGACCACCATCGATCACGACACGGGTAGGCTCGCCTGCCGTGTGGGAATCGATCGCTCTCAGGCGCTTTTGGTTTGGGTTTACCATGATCCATGTATTCCTGGGCTATATTGCCTGGGCGCTTTGACTGGTCTGTGTGATCGCCCGGCGAGCGCTATGCTGCGCCAAGCTGGGTTGGTCTGCCAAGTCATGGCGGCGTCAGCGGTCACTACGGAGATGTTGCGGACATGCGTGTGCGGGCGCTCGTGCTGGTGGTGCTATGGCTTTCGTTATTGGCGGGCTGCGTTGATCGGCCTGTGGTGCGGCCGTCTTCGATACCAACGACCGTCAGACCCGACGATGGGTTGGGTGTGCGTGCGGCCGTACTCGCGGCACAGCAGGTGGGAACCCCCTATCGATTCGGTGGGAGTTCCACGAGTGGCTTCGATTGCAGCGGACTGGTGTGGTTCGTCTACCATCAGCTGGGCGTGGACGTGCCGCGAACGGCGGCGGACCAGCACAAGGTGGCGGCACCGGTACCCGGCGATCGGCTGCAACCGGGCGATCTGGTGTTTTTCTACACCTCGGTCGATCACGTCGGCATCTATCTGGGCAATGGCGAGTTCGTCCATGCGCCCGCCTCCGGCAAGACGGTCACGCGAGCACGCTTGGATTCGCCATTCTTCACGCTCGGGTTTGCGGGCGGTGGCCGCTTGCCGGTGATGATCAATAGCGTTCGATCGATGAACTAGAGTGCCGGACCGGCATCGGCGCCTAGCAATGCCGTTCTGACCAGAGGAATCGGTGGGCCCCCGTAGGACAGGAAGCGATCATGAAATTCCTTCCAGCATGCTTCGCCGCCTCGTGACGCACAGTAGTCCGTGCGTAGCTTGCGGATCATCAATTTGCCTAGCGTGTAGTCGAGATACGCCGGATCGTAGGTGCCGCGGGCCGCTTGCTGTCGCGCTGTGCCCGCATCGGTGTAGGCGCGTTCCCTGAAGAGGCGTTCGGAGTCTTCGATGGACATCCCGTGGGTGTGCATGCCGATCGACGACAAGAATCGAGCATCGCGCAGCAGGGCATTGGTCAGTTGACCGATGTGCGTCTCCGGATCTCCACCGAGGCCCTTCTCCCACATCAATTCCTCGCTGTAGTGCGCCCACCCTTCGGCAAAGGCATAGCCCACCCATAGCGAAGCAAGCTTTGATTTTGCACGGTTGGCGTGCATGAACTGAAGAAAGTGTCCGGGCCAGACCTCATGGACAGACGTGAACAGCAGGCTTGCCCGGTCGGGGATGTAGGCTTGCTGCTCGGCTTTTGTCCAGGTCGGATCGGGTGGCGAGATATAGAACACCGAGGAGAGTCCACGATCGAAAGGCCCGGGGATGTCGATGTAGGCGCCGTTCTGGCGATTGAAGGGAGGGGACTCCGCGACGAGCGCTTGCTCATCGCCGGGAATTGTCACCAGGTCGTGATCAAGGATGAACTGTCGCAGGCTCGCAAGTTGCTCGCGGGCGCTCGCCACGGACCCGCCGGTAGGTTTGTGTGCGGCGACCCGATCGACGCAACGGCGGACGGTATCGCCGGGAGAATACTCGTGACAGGCCGCAATCAAGGCCTCGCTATTGCGCTCGATATCGGCACGACCCAATGCTTCCAGATCAGCGAGTGGCGTGTCGACCCGTTCCGTCATCTTGAGCATCGCCTGATAGCGCTCCGGGCCGAGTGCATCGATCTGAGTCGCTTTTGGCGCCTCCATCTGCAACCAGCGGGCGAGGGATTCCATCGCGTGTGCCGCTGGTTCGATCGCCGCCTTGAGTTCGGCTTGTAGGGTTTGATCATGCACCCCTGCATACGCTTGCGGCACGTCCTTGCGATAGAACGCTGCAAGGCCGCCAAAGCCGGCGACGCCCAGCTTGATGTAGGGCGCGCTCATCGGGGCGTTCAAATTCTCGCGGATCGCCGGCGCGATGCGCACAACCTCATGTGCGTAGAGGATGAACGCACGCAGCCGGGATTCGGGTGTGCCGTACGAGCGGCTGACATAAACGGTTGGATCGAGCGAGTCGCCTCCGTCACCCATGCCGAGGTAGAACTCGGGGTTGTGGAATGGCGCGGCTGCGGTATCCATCCAGAAGAGGTCCCGGTCGATTCGTGTGAGCAGGTACTCGCGCTCGAACTGCTGCGAAGCCTCGAGAGTGGCGGGAGTGACTGCCGCCACCCGGCTTCGAAACGCCTTCAGGCGCAAGATCTCGGCGCGAATACCCTCGGCGGTCCAGTCCGGCAAGCGCCCGTCCAGATCGTGCCGTCCCTGTTGGGCTGCAAAGCTCGGGTGCGCCTGGAAATAGCTCTCCACATACTCGTCGACGAGCGCCGGCCAACCCGCACTGACCAGTGGGGAGGAGTTTGCTGGGGTGGTTGCTTTGCCGCACGCGCCGAGGAGTGCGAGGAGCAGGAGACCGATGGCCGCAACGCGGGGAGCAGCGGGTTTGCCGGTGAAAGTCATCACGCGATGTTCCGTTCGTCGGGGTGGTGTGCGTCAGCAGTGGCGAGGAGGGGCTTCAATGCCTGACGGACGGCTCGCGCGACCCGTTCGAGATGCACGGGGTCGCGGCGCAGCGGATGTGTGATCTCAAGTTGTACGCCTCGTCCCGTGGCGCCGCGATTGGCGATGTTGAGAGGATGGATTGCCGGAAATCGATGTCCACCCGTTGACGTCGGGATATCCGCGGCCTGCAGTGATTCTGCGATCTGGTGTTTGAGGTCATGGTCGAGGCCCCCCAGAAGCACCTCCGGCTGATCGCCCGCGCAGCCGTGGACTGCCACCACGTGACGACATTGCTGGATCAGTGCCAGGCAATCGGGCTCATCAAAGCGGTGACTGGTGAGATGGAGGGCGCGGTAGTTATGCCAGAAGCGACGCCCTTCGAAGAGGTACAGGTGACAGTCCTGGTCGGCGATGATCCGAGCGATGTCGGAGGTGCCATCCTCGATATTGCCGCCATGGGGCGCGATCACGGCAACGGGGCTTGTGGGTCGATACTGCACGTGGATGTCGTAGTCGCGCCCACGGACCTGTGCCTTCTGTAGATCAGCGAAGTTGGCGTAGTGCCGCGCATCGGGGATGGGCATGGGTCGAAAGCCTTGCGAATCGCGTTTCAGGAGCCTTCGGGTGGCGTCGTCGGCGGTGGAATCCAGCATATCGGTTTGGCGTGGATTTCGAAACGCGCCCTTCGAACGATCGTCAGGCGATTAAGTGTGCTTAATACTCGTGCGCTCGAGTCGTCTTCATCGCAACATTGGCTACAGCGCCGCGACAGGCGCACGATTGAGTCTCACACCGGAGGTTACTGTCATGATTAAGAAGATCGCCCTGTTGATTGCCGCCCTGACACTTGCGATGCCGGTCTTTGCGCAGACGGGTTCATCGGGTGCGTCCGCTCCTGCCGCTACGTCGGAAGCGAAGCCCGCCAAGAAGCACCACGCCAAGAAGCACCACGCCAAGAAGGCCAAGAGTGCTGACGCCGCCAAGTAAGGCGCGAGTCGATCGGTAGTTTCGAACCCCTGGCCTGCACCGCAGTCCAGGGGTTTTTCTTGAGGCCGCGACTGTCACGGCCAGCGCTCACCAGATATGAACGCGCTCCGCGGGGGCGAGGTACAGCTTGTCGGTGGGCGCGACCCCGAAAGCCTCGTACCACGCATCGACATTGCGAACCACGCCATTGACCCTGAACATCGCCGGGCTATGGGGGTCCGACAGGATCTGGTTTCGCAGACTCTGGTCACGGTAGAGCGTGCGCCAGACCTGTGCCCAACTCAGGAAGAAACGCTGCGATGCGCTGATGCCGTCCAGTACTGGCGCGGCGTTGCTGCCGAGGGACAGTTGATAAGCGCGGTAGCCCACCGTTAGGCCACCCAGATCGCCAATGTTCTCGCCGAGTGTCAGCCGTCCATTGACCTTGATGTTGGGCAGTGGCTCGTAGCTGTCGTACTGCGCCACGAGACGATCGCCGAGCGCGTTGAACGCGGCAACGTCCGAGTCCTTCCACCAGGCATGGAGCACCCCGTGGGCGTCGGATTTCGCGCCTTGATCGTCGAACCCATGCCCCATCTCGTGACCGATCACCCCGCCGATGCCGCCATAGTTCACCGCCGGATCCGCCTCGGGATCGAAGAACGGTGGCTGCAGGATGGCAGCCGGGAAGACGATCTCGTTGAAGACGGAGTTGTAATAGGCGTTGACGGTCTGCGGTGACATGCCCCACTCGTCGCGGTCGGTCGGTTTGTGGAGTCGTGCGACTTCCCGCTGCCACTCGAACACGCTGGCGCGAGTACGGTTGCCGAACGCGTCGTCGCGGTTGATCGCCAGGGTGGAGTAGTCGCGCCACTTGTCGGGATAGCCGATCTTCGGCCGGAACGTCGCTAGTTTTTCGGCGGCGGCTTTCTTGGTTTCCGCGCTCATCCAAGGGGCAGCGTCGATTCGTTCCGCATAGGCGCGACGCAGATTCTCGACCAGTTCCAACATCTTCGTCTTGGCGGCGGGCGGGAAGTATTTGGCGACATAGTATTGCCCGACGCCTTCGCCCAGAGCGCCACTCGTTGCATCAACGGCGCGCTTCCAGCGAGCGCGTTGTTCGGGCTGCCCAGAGAGTGTCTTGCCAAAGAAGGCGAAGTTTTCGTCGTCCAGTGCGGTGGGAAGTACTGCGCTATGGGTACGGAGGTAGTGGAAAGTCGCATAACGTTTCCATACTGCGAGCGGTGTCTTGCGGAACAACCGCGCGAGCGGTTCGATCGCGGTGACTTCGCTCACGACGACATCTTTTGCCGAGTCGAGCTCGGCCGCCTTCATAGCCGCATCCCAAGGGTACTGTGGCGCGAGCGCGCGAAGGCCCTGGCGAGTCTTGGCGTTGTAGGTCTTGTCTCGGTCGCGACGGTCCGCTTTGGGCCAATGGAGCTTGGCAATCTCGATCTCCAGCGCCACGATCTGTTGTGCGCTTTCCGCGGCTGCCGGTTGTCCGGCCAGCGTCAGGAATTTCTCGACGTGGGCTTGATACTGCGCACGGATGTCCTTGAACTGCTGGTCCTCACGCAGATAAAAATCGCGATCCGGCAATGCGAGGCCACCATGACTGATCTCGACCACGTAGCGATCGGGGTTCTTTTCATCGAGCGTGATGCCGATGTCGATGGGTGATGGCAAACCAAGGTCGGGTCGCGCCAGAAGACGCGCCATGTCGGTGTGATTGCTGGCTTTGTTGATCGCGGCGAGGCCGGCGGCGGCTGGCGCCAGTCCCTTGGCATTGATGGCCGCGGTGTCGAGAAAGCTCGCATAGAAATCGCCGATCTTTTTCTCCGTGCTGCCGTTGGCCAAGTTTGAGTTCGCTGCGGCGGCTTCCAAGATCTCCCGAACGTGACTTTGGGCCGTGTCACGCAGTTGCACGAAAGTGCCCCAGGAAGTCTTGTCGGGTGGCATTTGGGCGCTCGAGAGCCATTTGCCACCGGCGTATTGGAAAAAATCATCGCCGGGGCGGATGTTGAGATCGCGGCCGTCGAGATCGATGCCGAAGGAGCCGATGGCGGGTACGGCTCCCGCAACGGTGCTCAGTGTCAGCATCGACAGGGCCAGTAGCGCCGTGCCTAAGCGACGTTGAATCATGGGTATCGAGATCATGGGCTCTCCAGCGTTGGACGACATCGGTTGAGAGGGCGTGGGGGCGAAGAACAGCCCCATCGCACGGCCGCCCGAGTCAACCCGCGACGTGCGCAGACGGCCATTGTTCGGGTGGTGGTGGGTCTATTGGGGTCAAGACCCGATCCGACCATGACGGTCGGATCGGTCGGTATCGGGAGCGGCGGGCTCCCGATACTATCGACATCAGCCTGCTTTCTTGGCGTAGGCCTTGCACCAGCCGGCCGCGGCGACCATCTTGCCCGCGAAAATATTGCAGGAGCCGCTGGCATCCGTCGCCGCGCCCTTGAACTGCGCGCAGTTCAAGCACTTCTGCTCGGGCTTGTACATCGGGTTTGCCTTTGCATCGACCTTGCTGCCATCGACGATGTAGCCCAAGGCCTTGGCTTGCGGGTCGTTCGGATCGAGTGCAACACCTGCGGCATTAGCCTCGGTGATCACGCTCACGACAGGGATGGCGGCAAGTCCGGCGAGGGCGCCCTTCAGCAAGCTACGGCGAGCAATTTTTTGTTCAAACATCACGTCACTCCTTCAGTGAGTCACTCGAGAAAATCACGCGCGAACAGCGCGGGCATCGATTTTAGGTCTGAAGCGGTGCCCATTCCTAGGGTGTGATACCCGTACGGCGCAAATGAGAACCGTTCTTGATTGCCGGTACCGTCAAGGCTCTGGATGCTCGCCCGTCGGCTGGCGTGGTGCATCCACGATGGTTGCATAGTCCTCGTCGGTCTCGGGGTGTGTATAGCCCACACCGATCCAGCGAGCCCCGAGCGGCAGAGCGCTCACGATCGAGGCGAGAATGGCCGAAAGATAGGGGATCGACTGCACAATCATCACGAGCACCCATGCCCGCAGGTCCGGGCTGTCCATACGCATCCGGTCTAGGCTGCTGCGGGACAGGCTGAGCGATACGCTGATCGCCCCGATCCAAAGGCCGATCGCCATGGCCGCTTCGGTGCGGCAAGCCTGCAGTGCGCCCCACACCGTCGGGGTATGCGCTTGCTTGGGCGTGCGGAAGAAAGGTTCGTTGTTGGTCAGGAGTCCCTTCAGAACTGCCATGCCGATGGTGTGCGCGAGACCAAGACCGGCAATCGAGGCTGCGATCGTCTGGCGGATGCCGGCCCCGACGCGAACTTTATACAGGTGCATCAGCTTTGCGAGCTTGAAGACAAATAGCGATAACGGCAGCACCGAGAAGATGGCGAGTGGTGCATCGAACTTTGATGGCAACAGCACCATCAAGGCGGACCACAGCAGTGCCGCCATGTTGAAAATCACGTTGAGTCCATCGGCCATCCAGGGCAACCAGCCGGCCAGAAAGTGATAGCGTTGGCCGGCAGTCAGTTGTTTAGCTTTGAAACCAAACAGTTCCGACTTGTGTGCGCGCAGGATCTGCATCGCGCCATAAGCCCAGCGGAAGCGCTGCTTCTTGAGGTCGATGAAGGTGTCGGGCATCAGCCCCTTGCCGTAGCTGTGCGGGATGTAGGTGGCTTCAAAGCCTTCTTCGAACACCCGAAGACCGAGCTCCGCGTCTTCGGTGATGCACCATTCTGCCCAACCTCCCAGATCCTTGAGCACTCGGTGGCGTACCAGCGTCATGGTGCCATGCTGAATGATCGCATTGCGCTCGTTGCGCGTGACCATGCCGATGTGGAAGAACCCACGGTATTCCGCATGGCACATGGCTTTGAAAGCGCTTTGCTGCTCGTCACGATAATCCTGCGGTGCCTGGACGATCGCGATCTTCTCGGCGCTGAATGCTGGCGCGAGATCCGCAAGCCAAGTGGCGCTGACGACATAGTCGCTATCGATCACCGCGATGATCTCGGCCTCGGGATTCGTCTGGCGCAAGGCAAAGTTGAGTGCGCCTGCCTTGAAGCCTGCGAGCGGACTCACGTGAAAAAACCGAAAGCGACTCCCGAGCGTTGCGCAATGTGCTTCGACGGGACGCCAGACGGCCTCGTCCTTGGTGTTGTTGTCGATGACCAGCACTTCGAAATTCGGGTAATCGAGTTTGGCCAGCGCATCGAGTGTTTCGATGAGCATTTCGGGGGGTTCGTTGTAGGCCGGGACATGCACCGACACGTAGGGGTGGTAGTCGCCGTCGCCGCCCTGCGCGGCAGGGCCAATCAACAGGCGTCGACGCAGACGTACCCAATGCGCTTCGGCCCATTCGTGCGCTTCGGCGAGCAGCACCGCGATCACGCCGAGCATGCCGATGAACAGTAATACGCCCACGGTGACGCTGGTGACGGTCAGATACTGCTGGGAGTAATCGAAGATGACCCAGGTTGTCAGTGCGCTGGTGGCGTAGATGATGACCGCGAGGAAACTTCGGCCGCGGTTTTTCAGGGTGCCGCTGTGACGGTAGAACCAGAACAGCATGGCAGCGGCCAGCACCACCGAGATACCCGCGAGCATTTGCCACTGGGGCAGACGCTCGATGGGCTTGGTGAACTCGAACTTGGGCTTGCGGTTAGCATCGTAGACGCCCCAGTAGGCGCCGACCGCGCCTTCCTCGTCCGCCTTCCACGGCTGATCGAAGGCTTCCATGATGTAGTAAGGCGCGTTTTCCTTTTCGGCCCATGCGAGAAAGCGCCTCAGAAACAGGGCTTCGTTGCTTTCGGAAGCGACCGCTTTCTCGCGGGTGCGTCCATTCGAGGGCCAACCCACCTCGCCGATGACGATGGGCTTGTTTGGGAAGCGCGCCTGAAGCCTGTGGTACATGTCGATCGAGTAGCCCACCGACTGCTCCACATCAACACCTTCCCAGTAAGGCAGCAGGTGGATCGTGATGTAGTCGACGTGTTCGGCGAGTTCTGGATTCTTGAGCCACACATGCCAAGGCTCGGCGGTGCTGACCGGTTGTTCGATCGCATCACGCGCCCGGTCGAGGAGGTTGTAGAACTCGGGGAGGGGCAGATCGCCGCGCAGTACCGATTCATTGCCGACGATGACTCGCACGATGTTGCGGTGCTTGGCCGCCAGATCGATGGTGCGCGCGAGTTCCTCCTCGTTGTGATCGCGTCGCGCATCGATCCACGCGCCCAGGGCCACGTTGAGGCCGCGTTCGGCGGCCAGTTCCGGGATCAGGCCGAGGGTGCCTTCGCCACTATAGGTTCGAATCGCCTTCGCTTTGCCTTTCAGTAGGTCGAGATCCGAGGCGATTTGCTCGCGCGTCGGGTAGTCGCCCCTGAGCGCGCTTTGCCCGGGCTGATAAGGCGAGAGCGCAAAACCCCAGACGGCCCGCGGCCATTCGGGTTCCTGGTCCGGGCGATCCAGCCAGCGCCATGTACCGATCGTCACGATCGCAAACGCGATCGCGATCAGCAGGGCGGAGACTCTGAGTGTTTTGTTCGCCATCGGCGTGCCAAGAATACCGCGCTTCCAAGCTCTCGGTCGCGTCCAAATGATCGGACACGCCTGAGGTCGGGTTACCGGGTGGGCGTGGCCTCCGGTGGGGGCGGGAGCGAACGCAATTCCTCGGCCTGAATGTCCCGGGGGACGTGGTCTAGAGGGGTCAGGGCCTCGATGTCCTTGGCCTCCCGGCCGACGTTCAGATCCCGGAACCGACGGGCGGTCGGCAGCACTCGGGCTTCGAGCGAGCCCACGGCGTCGTTGTAGGCGCCGACCGCCCGCTTGAGGCCGGTGCCCATGGCTTGCCAGTGACCGGCCATCACCTGTACCCGTTCGTAAAGTTCCTGACCAAGATCGGCGATGGCACGGGCGTTTTCCGCGAGCGCTTCCTGCCGCCACCCATAGGCGACGGTCCGAAGCAGTGCGATCAGGGTGGTCGGGGTCGCGAGCACCACTTTCTTGTTGATGCCGGCCTCGATCAGGGTGGGGTCTTGCTCCAGTGCCGCGCTGTAGAACACTTCACCGGGGATGAAGAGCACCACGAATTCCGGGCTGTTGGCGAATTGGTCCCAGTATTTTTTCTGGGACAGCCGGTTGATGTGATCGCGAATCTGGCGGGCGTGGTCGGCAAGCTTGGCCGAGCGCGTCGTCTCGTCCGTCATCTCAATGGAGTCTAGATAGGCCTCGAGTGGTGCTTTGGCGTCGACCACCAGGGTCTTGCCGCCCGGGAGCTTGACGACGAGGTCGGGTCGCAGGTCGCCGGCATCGGTCGACACCTGTTCCTGTTCGACAAAGTCGACTTCGCCGAGCATGCCGGCAAGCTCAACGACCCGTCGCAGCTGGAGTTCACCCCAGCGGCCGCGTACGGTCGGGCGGCGCAATGCGCCCACGAGATTGCCGGTTTCGCGTTTCAGATCCGTCTGACCCTGCGCCAGTTGTTCAACCTGGGTGAGGAGTGCGCTGTAGGCTCCAACGCGCTCCTTCTCGATCTCGCCGATGCGTGTTTGAACCCGTTCCAGCGACTCTCGCACCGGCACCACGAGCTGTGCAAAACCCTCCTGGCGTTGTGCCAGATCGGATTGCGCGGCTTGCTGGAGGTTGTTGAACTGTTCCTTCGCGAGGGCCATGAACTGCTGGCTGTTGGCATGCAGGGTCTGCGCGGCGAGTGAACGGAACACATCGGTGAGGCTTTCCTGAGCCTTCTCGAGAAGTTTCTTCTCCTCCGCATTGGCGGTCTGTTGGGCCGTGAGTTGTGCGCTCAGTGACTCGCGGTTTTCGCCGAGACGGCGAAGTTCGGCGCGCAGACCCTCAAGTTCGATCTCGCGGCCTGCCAGGTCCTGCTTGAGGCCCTGCAACTGGGTGACGGTCGCCTCGGCCGCGCTACGGAGGCGTGTTTCCTCGAGGAGTCGCGGTTCGAGGCTCGCCGCTTTGCGGCTACTACCCGCAAGGTAGCCGACCGCGACCCCAAGGACACCGCCAATGATCACCAATAACCAAAGTTCCATGCCGCGAGTGTACGGCTCCGCGGGGATTTCGGGCAGTGTGTCGATGGGGGTGACCCACTGGACGGTTCGTCTTGCTAGACTGTCGGTGGGCCTGTAGCTCAACGGTTAGAGCAGGGGACTCATCGACTCGAGCAGTCGGGAAGGTGCCTTCGCGTGGTAACGCGCGAAGTGGACGGGATGAATTCAGGGAACCCTTCACGGATCCACAAAGGATGCGTTGGCAATCCTGAGCCAAGCCGACGGTAGACCGTCGGAAGGTGCAGAGACTACCTGAGGGCTGGACCATGTGGTCCGATTGCCCTTGATGACAGGCAGGAGCGTCCCGCGCCCCACCGTCAGAGTCGAAAGACTGTGGCGAGGGTGAAGAGATAGTCCACTCCCGCGGGAAACCGTGGGTTCAAGTGAATCCCTTGGTTCTGGGTTCGAATCCCAGCGGGCCCACATCTATATTATCGCCTGAGCGTGGCGGCGGTGCTCTCAGGCGCGTAGCGCGGCGACGATTTCCTCCTGGAGCGCATCACGCATCAGTTTGCCGCCGGCGTTTTTGGGCAGCGTCTCGCGCAGGATGAGGCGCACCGGCACACAACTACTGTCGAGACGCTGCGCACAATGGCGCTGTACTGCCGCCCCATCGATCGCGCCGGAGCTCACGATCGCCGCGATCAGGATACGCCGGCCTGATTCACCGATTGGCAGTGCGAGCACGGCGGACTCGGTGATGCCGGGGTAGCTATCCAGAACGCTTTCGATCAGCGTCGGGTCCACCTTCTCGCCGTCCACGTTCAGCACGTGATCGGCGCGACCTGCCAGTTTGAGATAGCCCGCCGCATCTATCGATCCGCGATCTCCAGGGTAGAACCAACCCCCCCGAAATACCCGGCCACTGACTTCGGGATCGCCGGCATAGGCGGACACCGCCAGTGGGCTTTGGCAACAGTCGCCTGGGGTTTGTTTCGAGATCCGTCCGTGCGGCTTGCCAGCCGCTCGACACGTCCCGAATGTTGATGGGCGTGCAAATACTGTGTTGAAATGACTTGATGGTCGGTAACGCGCCCGTCGGTGTCGCCTGTTGTTTGGCTCCGCTGTGGGGCAGCCGCCGCATTCGCTGGCGCGGAGTGAGCTTATGACGGATGTGCGGGGTAGCTCGTTGCGAGTCGCGAGTACCGGTGTCCTGACGCATCTTGAGCGCCTCGAAGCGGAGAGTATTCACATTCTTCGCGAGGTGGTGGCCGAGTGCGCGCGGCCGGTGATGCTCTACTCGGTGGGCAAGGACAGCGCCGTCATGCTGCATCTGGCGCGCAAAGCTTTCTTTCCGGCGCTCCCGCCATTTCCGCTGCTGCACGTGGATACCACTTGGAAGTTTCGCGAGATGTACGCATTTCGCGATGCCATCGTGCGTGAGTCCGGCATGGAGTTGCTGGTGCACACCAATCCCGAAGGCCTTGCTCAGGGCATTGGTCCGTTCACGCACGGCTCACAAGTACACACGGATGTGATGAAGACCCAGGCGCTCCGGCAAGCACTCGATAAGTACCAGTTCGATGCGGCCTTTGGTGGTGCGAGGCGCGACGAGGAGAAAAGCCGCGCCAAGGAGCGGGTGTTCTCGTTCCGGTCCGCGCAGCACCGCTGGGATCCGAAGAACCAGCGTCCGGAGCTTTGGGCGCTGTACAACACCCGGAAGAACCCCGGTGAATCGATACGAGTGTTTCCGCTCTCGAACTGGACCGAACTTGATGTTTGGCAGTACATCTATCTCGAGAACATTCCGATCGTGCCGCTCTACTTTGCAGCCCCCCGTCCCGTGGTGGAGCGTGATGGCACATTAATCATGGTGGATGATGAGCGCATGCCGCTTAGGCCCGGTGAGCAACCGCAGCTTCGGCAAGTCCGCTTTCGTACGCTCGGTTGCTACCCACTCACCGGGGCGATCGAGAGCGTCGCGGACACGCTGCCAAAAATCATCCGCGAAATGCTCCTGACTCGGACCTCGGAACGACAGGGTCGAGTGATCGACCACGATGCTTCGGCGTCGATGGAGAAGAAGAAGCAGGAAGGTTACTTCTGATGGCGCATCGATCGGAGCTCATCGAACAGGACATCGAAGCGTATTTACAGGCGCACCAGCAGAAAAGTCTGCTTCGCTTCATCACCTGTGGTTCGGTCGATGACGGCAAGTCGACCCTGATTGGTCGGCTGCTCTATGAATCGCAGATGATCTTCGAGGATCAGATGGCGACGCTGGAGGCTGATTCGCGGCGCATGGGTACGCGCGGCCAAGAGGTCGACTTCGCCCTGTTGGTGGACGGCTTGGCCGCCGAGCGCGAGCAGGGCATCACCATCGACGTGGCCTACCGCTATTTTTCGACGGAGCGCCGCAAGTTCATTGTCGCCGACACACCGGGGCACGAGCAGTACACTCGCAATATGGTCACGGCGGCCTCAAGCGCCGACCTTGCGGTGCTCCTGATTGATGCGCGCAAGGGGCTGCTGACCCAGACCCGTCGACACGCGTACCTGGTGGCCCTGCTCGGTGTGCGGCAGATCGTGCTCGCCATCAACAAAATGGATCTTGTGGATTATGCCGAGGGCACCTACCAGAGCATTGTCAGCGATTTCCTGGCCTTCGCGCAGGCGCTCGGGATTGCCTCGGTCACCGCGATTCCGGTGTCGGCTGTGCACGGCGATAACGTCATCGACGCGGGGCTTCGCATGCCGTGGTACCGCGGACCTACATTGATGCAATGTCTTGAGACGGTCGAGCTCGCTGATCGCTCGAGTGCGCGGCCGTTTCGCATGCCGGTGCAGTGGGTCAACCGACCGTCCTTGGATTTCCGTGGGTTTGCCGGTCAGATTGTGAGCGGTGAGGTCGCGCCTGGCGATGCGGTTCGGCTATTGCCGTCGGGTCGCGTGACCACGGTGGGTCGTATCGTCACGGCGAACGGGGATCTCGCCTCGGCAATCGCCGGCCAGTCCGTGACGCTGACGCTTGCCGACGAGGCGGACATCAGCCGGGGCGATGTGATCGTTGCTGCCGAAGACCCGCCAATCGTTGCCGATCAATTTCGGGCGACGATTATATGGATGCATGAAGATGCGCTGCTGCAGGGGCGCTCTTATTTGATGAAGATCGGCACCCAAACGGTGACCGCCACGGTCTCGCCCATTCGCCACAAGATCAACGTTAACACGCTCGAGGAGTTGCCAGCGGAGCGGCTTGAGCTCAATGACATCGGTGTGTGCGAGTTGTTGCTGGATAGGCCGATCGCGTTCGAGCCTTATGAGGTGAGTCGGGAGCTCGGTGGGCTGGTATTCATTGATCGGCTGACCCACCACACGGTCGGCGCGGGGCTGTTGCACTTCGAGTTGCGTCGCTCGCAGAACGTGCACTGGCAGGCGCTCGATGTGAACAAAGCCTTGCGTTCACGGTTGAACGCGCAGCGTCCAGCAGTGCTCTGGTTCACCGGCCTTTCGGGGGCCGGTAAGAGCACCATCGCCAATATCGTCGAGCGAAAGCTTTCGGCGCTCGGCCGTCATACGTATCTACTGGATGGTGACAACGTGCGTCATGGACTCAACCGTGACCTTGGGTTCACGGACCAAGATCGCGTTGAAAACATCCGGCGTGTCGCTGAGGTTGCGCGGCTGATGGCGGATGCCGGTCTGCTCGTCCTGGTGTCCTTCATCTCGCCGTTTCGGGCGGAACGACGCTCGGCACGCGCCTTGATGCCGGAGGGTGAATTCATCGAGGTGTTTGTCGACGCTTCCCTGGCGGAGGCGGAACGTCGCGACATCAAGGGGCTTTACAAGAAAGCCCGTCGCGGCGAGCTCAAGAACTTCACAGGTATCGACTCGCCATATGAGGCCCCGGAGCATCCGGAGATACATCTCCACACCGACTCGGTTGCCGCTGACGCTGCGGCGGATCGTGTCATCGAGTATCTCCGGGCCGGTGGATTTCTGGTGCCACCGTGACCGATGGCGTCTTTCGGCGTGACGGGGCGGTGGAGGAGGTCGCGACGCTCGAGGCCTGGGTTCCGAGGGTATGTGATATCGCGCGGGAGGCGGGTGAGCGTATTCTCGAGATCTACAACAGCGGTGCGATCGACGCGACCGTCAAGGCGGATGACTCTCCGCTGACCGCAGCCGATCTTGCGGCTCATCGGCTGATCGTTCAGCGACTCGCGATGCTGACGCCGGAGCTGCCGGTTCTGTCGGAGGAGTCGAGCGATATCGCCTTCGACCTACGCCGACGATGGCGTAGTTATTGGCTGGTGGATCCGTTGGATGGCACCAAGGAGTTTCTGTCTCGCAATGGGCAGTTCACGGTCAACATTGCCCTGGTGACGGATGGACGCCCGCGACTGGGTGTGGTGCATGTGCCGGTGACGGAGACCACCTATTGGGGTGTGCCGGGCGCCGGCGCGTGTCGTCGCTCGGGATCTGCCGAGTGTAAGCCGATCGGCGTGAGCGCGGCGAGTCATCACCCGATCCGTATCGTCGGCAGCCGATCGCACGCGGGCAGTTCTCTGGATGGGTTCTTGTCGCGCGTCGGTGCGCATGACCTTCTGTCGATGGGAAGCTCTCTCAAGTTTTGCCTGATCGCCGAGGGATCGGCCGATGTCTACCCGCGGCTCGGTCTCACATCGGAGTGGGATACCGCGGCGGCGCAGGCGGTCGTCGAGGCGGCAGGGGGCGAGGTGCGCACGCTGGATGGCGAGCGGCTTGCCTACAACCATAAGGACAGTCTGCTCAATCCCCACTTTGTGGTCTACGGCGATCGGTCCCGCGATTGGCTTTCGCTGTTGCGCTGAGCCTCGCATCGAGGCGCGTGCGGCAAGCCCGTCGCTTGGCGGTCGCCGATCATCCGCCCGACCCGGGAGTCTGAAACTGGAGCGCCGCCAGACGAGCGTACAGCGGGTTGTTTTGGATCAGTTCATCGTGTGTGCCTTCGCCGATGATGCGGCCGGCATCCATCACGATGATGCGATCGGCCTTCTGCACGGTCGCCAAGCGATGCGCGATGATCACGGTTGTTCTGCCGAGCATCAGGCGTTCGAGTGCTTCTTGGACTAGGCGCTCGCTTTCCGCATCAAGCGCACTCGTGGCCTCATCGAGCAGGAGGATCGGCGGATCCTTGAGTACTGCACGGGCAATCGCGAGTCTTTGGCGCTGACCGCCGGAGAGTCTGAGCCCCCGTTCGCCCAAAAAGGTGTCGTAGCCCTGTGGCAATTCCCTGATGAATGAGTCCGCGGCCGCTGCGCGGGCCGCTTGCAGGATGTCGTCGTTGCTTGCGCCGGGTCGACCGTAGCCGATGTTTTCGCGCGCAGACGCGCCAAAGAGTACGGTGTCTTGTGGGACGAGGCCGATCTCGTGACGAAGCGCCGACGGAGCAAGCTTCGAGATATCGATGCCATCGATGGAAACGCGACCACTCGCCGGATCGTAGAAGCGAAGCAACAACTGAAACAGCGTGGTCTTTCCGGCTCCGGAGGGTCCGACCAGCGCCACGGTTTCGCCGGGCGCGATATGCAGCGACACCTGTGATAGTGCCGCACTGTCGGGGCGTGACGGGTAGTGGAACGAGACATCGTCGAGGGTGATCGCGCCACGCGCGCGGGCAGGTAGCGTTTCTGGATGTAATGGCGCCTCGATCGCCGGCTGTGCTGCCAGAAGTTCGGTGAGCCGTTCCATTGCGCCGGCACCGCGTTGTACTTCGCCAAAGGTTTCCGACAAGGCGGCTGCCGACGTGCCGACATAGACCGCATACAGCAGGAACTGGCCCAACTCACCGCCGGTCATGCGCCCGGCGAGCACTTCATGGGCGCCGAGCCACAAGACGCCGGTCATGGCACCGAAGACCAACGTGGTTCCCAAGGCGGTGAGGAGTGCCCGAACACGGGTTCGAACGATCCCGGTGACAAAACTCTCCTCCACCGCATCCTGGAACCGTTTCCCCTGTAGGTCCTCTAGCGTGTACGCCTGTACGGTCAGGATGGCGTTCAGGGTTTCGCCGGCAAGCGCGCTGGCATCGGCAATGCGATCCTGTGAAGCGCGCGACAAGGCACGGACGCGTCGACCAACCACGATGAGGGGCACGATCACCAGCGGCAGCATCACCGCGAGTGCGATCGTCAGTTTCGGACTGGTGAGTCCGAGCATCACCAGCGCACCGATCATGCCGAGGGCAGATCGGAGGGCGATGGAGAGCGAGGAGCCGGCGATCGACTGGACCAGGGTGGTATCTGTGGTCAGTCGAGAGAGGACTTCGCCGGTGCGCGTGACTTCGAAGAACGTGGGATCCATCCGGATGACGCGCTGGTACACGGCGGTCCGCATGTCCGCGACGATGCGCTCCCCCACCCAAGTGACATGATAAAAGCGCAATGCCGCAAAGCCTCCGAAGGCGACCGCGGCGGCCAGAAAGCCCCAGAAGTAGCGGTTGATCGTGTCCGCGCTGTTGGCCGCGAGACCATGGTCAATCAACTGTCGCAGCGCTACAGGCAGGGCGAGTAGGGCGGCGGAGGCGACCACGAGGGCGCCGAGCGCCAATGTCACGCGCAGGCGGTAGGGGCGCACGAACGGGCCGAGGGCTGTCAACGGTGCCAGCGAGCGGGCCTTCGGTCGATCCGAGGCGGTGTCGGCCATGTGGAAATCCTGACGGTAGGGTAGCGGAACGGGAGGTGATTCTAGGCTGGCTGACCGGCGTGCGCTGGCCGGCGTGTCGGGGCGGCTAGCGCGATGTCCTGTACGCGCCAGTGCGTAAGCGCAACCCGTGCGCTCTTGTGGGAACTACTCATGCCGTTCGCGGTTCCAAGTGTAGTCTGAGCAACTCGCTCGGTTAGACGTCCCGCGGCGAAAGACCGGTCGGTCAGCCAACGGAGGTCTGATGCGTTTACACTGTTAGCGATCGGCTGATTTCTGGAGAGGGTTATGCGTTCGTTGGTTCGTTTTTCTACCGTTGCCGCGGTGACCGTTCTGGCGGCGTGCGCGGCCAATCCGCCGCCTCGTCCCGTGGCTCGCCCTGCACCCATGCCGTCACCGGCCCAAACGGCCGATGTGGTGATTTACCCCGCCAGAGGGCAGACACCGGAGCAGTTGGATCGGGATCGCTACGAGTGTCACAACTGGGCGGTCCAGCAGACCGGGTTTGACCCGAGTCGGCCGGGTATCGCACCACAGTACCGCGTGCATGTGGTTCCGGGAGGGCCGCCGCCGGGGTCATCGGTGCTTGCCGGTGGCGTGATCGGCGCCTTGGTGGGCGCCTCGGTCTCAAACCCTTGGCATGCGGGCTCTGGGGCATTGGTCGGTGCGGTCGCGGGTGCGACGATTGGTGCGGTGGCGGATTCCTCGAGGGAAGAAGCCAATCGTGCCGCCATGGATCGAGCGGAGGCGCAGGCCGCAGCGGCGAACGGCGCCGTCCATGAGCGCGCGTTGTCCTATCGTCGGGCGATCAGTGCCTGTCTCGAGGGGCGCGGCTACACGGTAAAGTGAGTCGGGAGATATCTGGATGGGACGCTTGAATCGATTGAGTGTGCTGGCGGTGCTGGTGTGGTGTCTGGGCATCGGGATCGCGCAGGCGGGTGCCGCGCCCCACGCGGCGAGCTCATCCCATGCATCGCCGCACGGTTCGTCACACGCGGCCCCAAGAGATCATGGGCACTTTGGCCATCGACCGTATCGGGGCGGATATTTCTATTGGGGCGTGGGTCCCGGTTGGTGGGGTCCGTGTGGCTGGGGCTGGGGTTGGGCCGGGTCCAGTTGCTCGGCCTACTGGTGGGGTGTGGATCCGCTCTACTTTCCGAATGGGATCGCGCCGCCGCCACCGCCGCCGGACGGGTTGCCACCCAATGCGCCAGCACCCGGTGCGGCGACGTTGGGGCTCGACCTTTTCATGTATCCGAAGACCGGCCAAAGCGCTGAGCAGCAGGGTACCGATCGCTACGAATGTCATCGATGGGCGGCGGATCAGACGGGCTTTGATCCGAGTCAGGGCTCGCCTGGAGTCACCGAGCGCAAGCGCGACGATTACCTGCGAGCGATGTCTGCCTGTCTCGAAGGCCGGGGATACAGCGTCAAGTGAGTGTTGGCAGGATGCGCCAGGCCCGATACGGACTGGCGCCGATCGTCGGAATGCTGTGTGTCATGGGGATCGCGGGTTGCGTCGCGTCCCACTTGGCGCCCCAACCTTCCCCCGCAACCGATATCGCGGGCCGGTGGGTGCTTGATCCTGCCGCGAGTGATGATGCCCGTGCCCTGATCACGAAGGCATTGCCGGTACCCCGCAAGTCGCAGTCTTTGCCCGTGGTGGATCCGGCTGCTGTGTCACCCTCGTCCGACACGGGTCGACAGGGGGGTGGTCGCCGTGGAGGTGGCCGTTCCAACGACACGACGGCAGGTGCGCCAGCGGATGTCGCCCCGTCCTGGGGCAAGGTGACGCCGCGGGATTTCATTTCGGCCTTTGCGATGCCGGCCAAGCGAGTCGATATCTCGGCGCACGATGGGCGGTTGATCGTTGCTGCGGATGCACGGCGGCGTGAGTTCGTGCCGGGCGATGAAACCCCCTTCAGTCTGGTGGATCGCTATGGGTCACGCCGCGTCAGAGCCGGGTGGAGCGGTCAGGCTTTTGAGGTACAGAGTGACGATGGCGCCCGTCTCCACGTGGTCGAGGATTTTCGGCACTCGTCGGGTGATCAGTTGGTGCTGCAGGTCGAGTTCAAGGCGCGTGGCCTCAAGTCGGTGACGGTTCGTTCGGTGTATCGACGAGCAACGCCGTCTGAGCTCGAACTACCGGATGAGGGCCCGCCACCGCCTGCGCCGCGATAAGCGCTCGCGCAAGCGCAGGACTGGCGCGAATCACGGATGCGCCGTGTTAGCCTCTGCCGCCCGTTCAGCCGAGCGGCTCCCGGAGGGTTTGGTCCCGTGTCATTGAGCGAAGCGCCGCATCCTACCGACGAGGCTTGCTGGATCACTTTCCGGCAGGGCCTCAGCGACATGCTGCCGGCGGCGCCGGCCATGGCGGGGTGGGGTCTGGTGACGGGCGTCGCGATGGCAAAATCGGCGCTGACGACGACGCAGGCCGTGGGCTTGTCGCTGATCGGTTACGCGGGGGCGGCTCAGCTTGCCGCCTTGCCGCTGATGCTTGCGGGTGCGCCGGTGCTGGTGTCGATTCTGACGGCTTGGATGGTCAATCTCCGATTCGTGATCTACAGCGCCGCCATTCGGCCATCCTTTCGGTCGCAGCCGTTCTGGCCGCGACTTTGCATCGGTTACCTGCTGTCCGATCTCGCCTTCGTGCTGTACATGAGGCACGAGCGGCACTGGCATGCCTCGCCGCTACGCGGCGCTTATTTCTTGGGGCTCGCTGTGGGTGTCTATGTCACCTGGCATGTGGGTTCGTTGATGGGGATTGTGGCCGCCAACCGTATTCCCGAGGACTGGGGGATCAGTTTTGTCGGCACCTTGGCGCTGGTGGCCTTGTTGGTGCCGATGTGGGCCGTTGGGCGTGCGCCGCTCGTGGGTGGGCTGGTGGCGAGCGTGCTCGGCGTAGGGTGTCGCCACTGGCCGCTCAAGACCGGACTGGTCGTTGCCATCGTGGCGGGCGTGGCCTCTGCGGTGCTGGTCGAGCCACGCACCGATCAGGTCGTCCGGGGCAATCCATCATGACGCCGTCGACGAAGTTGTGGGTGGTGATCGTTGGGATCGGTATCAGCGGCGTTGTGTCGCGCTGTAGTTTCTTGTTCGTGAGCGAAACGTTGCGCTTGCCGCCGATCGTCGAGCGTGCGCTGAGATATGCGGCCGCCGCCGCCTTGGGCGCGATCGCGGTGCCTGCACTGGTCGTGGGCGCCAACGGCGTGGATCTTGGCCCGGGCAATCACCAATGGTGCGCCGCGCTGATCGCCGCCGCGGTGATGTGGCGCACGCGCGTGATGCTTTGGTCGATGGGTGCGGGCCTTGTGGCCTTCACCGCGTTGCGCTTGTTAGCGTGACTATCGAAGATGCCCGGGACGCAGCGGGCGTCCCGAGCCGTTCGATCACTCTTCCATCAAGAAGCTGCGCAGCTGCTCCGAGCGACTCGGATGCCTGAGCTTTCTCAGTGCCTTCGCTTCGATCTGGCGAATGCGCTCGCGGGTCACGTCGAACTGCTTGCCGACTTCCTCAAGCGTGTGATCCGTATTGAGGTCGATGCCAAAGCGCATCCGCAGCACCTTCGCTTCCCGTGGTGTCAGTTGCGCAAGCACCGAGTGCGTGGTTTCGCGCAGGCTCTCCATGGTGGCCGAGTCCACGGGTGATTGCACCGAAGTGTCCTCGATGAAGTCGCCAAGGTGCGAATCCTCGTCGTCACCGATCGGCGTTTCCATCGAGATCGGTTCCTTGGCGATCTTGAGGACCTTGCGGACCTTGTCCTCGGGCATCTCCATGCGCACCGCGAGTTCCTCGGGGGTCGCTTCGCGGCCCATCTCCTGCAGCATCTGTCGCGAGATTCGGTTCAGCTTGTTGATCGTCTCGATCATGTGCACCGGAATACGGATCGTGCGCGCCTGATCGGCGATCGAGCGCGTGATGGCCTGGCGGATCCACCAGGTCGCGTAGGTCGAGAACTTGTAGCCGCGCCGGTACTCGAACTTGTCGACCGCTTTCATCAGGCCGATGTTGCCTTCCTGGATGAGATCCAGAAACTGCAGGCCACGGTTCGTGTACTTCTTGGCGATCGAGATCACGAGGCGCAGGTTGGCCTCGACCATCTCCTTCTTCGCGCGCCGCGCTTGCGCTTCACCCACCGCCACTTCGCGGTTGATCTCCTTGACGTCATGAATTGGCAGGTGCAGCGCCTTCTCGAGCTCGATGATGATCTTCTGGCGCTCGATGATGTCCGGCTTGAGTTTCGTGAGTGCGGAGGAGTGCTTGCGCTTCAGCTTGATCTGTTTGTCGATCCAGTCGGTGGAGGTTTCGTTCTTTGGGAACACACCGATGAAATCCTTGCGCGGCATGCCGGCCTGCTTCACGCAGATCTGCATGATGTCCTTCTCGAGTGAGCGGATCGTCGCGACATGCGTTCGCAGGTTTTCGATCAGCGCCTCGAACATTTTTGGCGCGAGCTTGAGCTCGAGAAACTGGTCGGCCAGTTTCTTGCGCAGTTTCTGGGTCTTGGGATCCTTGGCCGACGTGCCGGCAAGGGCCTTGACGACCTGGCCGTGCAGTTTCGCGATCGCGGCAAAACGTTTGCCGGCTTCGATCGGATCGGGTCCGGTCTCGAGCGCTTCCTCCTCCTCGTCGCCAGCCTCGTCGTCGCTCTCGTTCTCGACCTTGTCGAGCGCCATCAGCTTGGGGTTCTGAGGTTGGGCGATTTCGTCCGGCGCGTTCGGATCCACGAAGCCGACGATGATTTCAACCAGGCGGCCCTGGCCGGCCTTGACCGGTTCGTAGGTCTTCAGGATGTGCTCGTAGGTCGCCGGGAAATTCGCCAGTGCTTTCTTGACGCCCTCGAGGCCCTCTTCGATTCGCTTGGCGATGCGGATTTCGCCTTCACGGGTCAGCAGCTCGACCGTACCCATTTCGCGCATGTACATGCGGACCGGATCGGTCGTGCGACCGAATTCCGCATCAACAGTCGCGAGGGCGGCCGCGGCTTCCTCGACGGCTTCGTCATCGGTCGCGACCGGACCATCGGCCATGATCAGCGATTCGGCATCCGGCGCCTTTTCGTAGACCGGGATGCCCATATCGTTGATCATGTTGACGATGTCTTCGATCTGCTCAGGATCGACGATCTCGCTCGGCAGGTGATCGTTCACCTCACCGTAGGTCAGGAAGCCTTGCTCCTTGCCCTTGGCGATCAATCGCTTGAGTTGTGACTGTCGTTCGTCGGGGACGCCAATCGATGCAGCGGGTACTTTCTTCTCGCTCAAGGTCATCCCTCACACGGTCGCAAAACGGCCGTTTATTTTACATGCTGGCTCGGTAGTCCCAAAGCATTCTCGCGGAATGATGGGCGCCGCCAAGAATCGTGCCGAGATGGCCGATTCGCTCAAAAAATTCGTGCCGAACGTCGTCCCCGAGGGCTCAGGGGCGAGTCCGCGAATGGGTCTGGAGTTCCACCAGCTCGCGTTTTTCCTCATCGGTCAGTCCCTCGAGTTCGGCCTTGTCGATCAGGGCATCGATACGACGTTGCGGACCGGCTTCGGCCACCAGATGGGGGATACAGCCCGCGAGTTCGCGTCCCACCGCCGCCTCGTCGAGTTCGGGCAAGGACAGCGCGGCAAGTTCGGCAAGGCGGGCATGCTCCGGGCGGTCCCGCCAGCGCTCGATCACTTGCGCCGAACTGAGATGGGGTTCCACCTGCAGCATTTCAATCAGATCGGCCAGGAAGGCAAGGCCACGGTCGCCGGTCAACCGTAGCGACTCGGGGTCCTGCACGGCGCGCGCGGCGCTCGGTTGTTGGATCAGTCGTGCGATCGCTTGTCGAAGCACCGAGCCGCGCCCGCTGCTCGCGGGTGACCGCGGGCGGGCGGTGGGGGCGGTGGCGCGTGTGAAGCCGCCGGCGCTCGCCGAGGGGTCGGCGGCTCCCAAGAGGTCCTTGAGCCGGGGTGCCGGCATCCGTACTTCGCGTGCCAGACGTTCGATCAGGAGCTCGCGATAGATGCCTTCCGGTACCCGGGCCAGCAAGGGCCTCGCGAGGCTACCGAGCCGGGCGCGACCTTCCATGCTGGTCATGTCGATATCGGTCGAAAGATGTCGCACCAGATACTCGGACAGGGGCAGACTGCTCTCGAGGCGTGTCTCGAAGGCGTCCCGACCCTCCTCGGCGACCAAGGTGTCTGGATCGTGTCCATCCGGCAGGAACAGAAACTTGATCTGCCGACCGTCACGGGCGAAGGGCATGCAGGTCTCGAGGGCGCGCCAGGCGGCCTGGCGTCCGGCGCGATCGCCATCGAAGGCAAAGATGACTTCCGAAGTCACCCGAAAGATCCGGTTGAGGTGATCTGGTGTCGTCGCGGTGCCGAGGGTGGCGACCGCATAGTGGACCCCGGCTTGTGCCAGACGCACCACGTCCATGTAGCCTTCCACCACGAGGAGGCGGTTGATCGTACGCAGTTCCTGGCGCGCCTCGTAAAGGCCATAGAGCTCCCGGCCTTTGTGGAACAGCGGGGTTTCGGGGGAATTGAGGTACTTCGGCTCGCCCTGATCGATGATGCGGCCACCGAATCCCACCACGCGGCCGCGGGAATCCCGAATGGGGAACATCACTCGATCGCGAAAGCGGTCGTAGAAGCCGGGCGGCGCGGTGCGGCCGGGCTCGGCGGTACGCTCGATCACCAGGCCAGCCGCGAGCAGTGCCTGCTGACCCGCTTCGGTCGCGCCGAACTGCTTGAGGACGCCGTCCCATCCTTGCGGGGCGTAACCGAGGTGGTAGCGCGCGGCAGTTTCGCCGACGAGGCCGCGTTGTTTCAGGTATGTCTTCGCGCGTTCACTGTCCCGTAGGGCGTCGCGAAAGTGTTGATCGACATGGCTCATCAGCGCGTACAGATCTTCGAGCTGCCGGTCGCGCGGATCGGCCGTGCCGCCACCTTCATGGGGGACTTCGA